>VFSW01000270.1_pt1 | contig 72652 bp, 52 predicted proteins | sample 5358111 | NCBI WGS metagenome assembly VFSW01 (sample SAMN11554181, study PRJNA540505) | mine drainage metagenome | isolation source: sediment from site ElyBrook_90M | place: USA: Ely Copper Mine, Vershire, VT | collected 2017
ATATGCTGGAAAGAGGGCGCCGCGCGGTGCCCGCCTTTTCGTATTTAATGGGGCCGTCGGTTCCCGTTTCGGGGACGGCCAAAGCGAGGCAGAGGGCGCGTTCTAGGTCGGATTTTCCAGGCTGAACGTCTCGCTCTCCTTGTCGTAGGAGAACAGCTCCGCGTAGCGCGCCCAGCTGATGACGGCGCGCAGCGTCTCTTCGGCGGCCTCTTCCGTCATGTGGTCTTCGAGTTCGTCGATGAAGCGCCGGCGCGGGGCGGTGTGGTTGGCGCGCTCGTCGAGCACGCGGCGGATATGGGCAGAGAGGGGCACGCAGCTCATCAGCGCGCGCGAGAAGATTTCCTTGCGCTCGTTGGTGTCGGCGTCGGCGAAGCGTTTGCCCATATGCGTGAGCTTGATGTCGCCGCCTTCCACGTCGCCCAGGCGCAGCAGCTGCAGCGCTTCGGTGACGGGGAACAGTTCGTCGATTTCCAGCTGCAGGTCCGAGGCGATGTCGGGCAGGTCGGCCTTGCCGTTGTAGGGCGGGGCGGCCACGGCTTCGATCAGGCCGGAGATGATGCTGGAGGAGACATGCACCAGCGGCGTGCCGAGCGTGGGCCCCGTGGTCGGAGCCTGGCGGGGCTGGCGTTCGACGCGCCGCGCCGTCATCTCGACATAGATGCGGTCGACGTAGTCCTCGAAAACGGTCGAGGTGCGTTCGCGCGGCCGCGGGATGTCGATCCTGATGTCGCTGGTGACGCGGCCGGGGTTGCTGGAGAACAGCAGGACGCGGTCGCACATCTGCACCGCTTCCTCGATGTTGTGGGTGACCAGGATGATGCCTTTGATCGGCAGCTTCTTATCCGACCACAGATCGATGAGATCGGTGCGCAGGTTCTCCGCCGTCAGCACGTCCAGGGCCGAGAACGGCTCGTCCATCAAGAGGATGTTGGGATGAACGACCAGGGCGCGGGCGAAGCCGACCCGCTGGCGCATGCCGCCGGAGAGTTCGCGCGGATAGGCGCTCTCGTAGCCGTCCAGCCCGATCAGGTCGATCGCCTCCAGCGCGCGGGTGCGGATTTCCTTCTCCGGCAGGCGCAGGGCTTCGAGCCCGAGCTGCACGTTCTCCAGCACGGTCAGCCAGGGGAACAGCGCGAAGCTCTGGAACACCATGGCGACGCCGCTGGCCGGCCCGTCGATGCTCCGGCCGAGATAGGTGAGGGTGCCGCCCTGCGGTTTGGCCAGGCCCGCGATCAGGCGCAGCAGGGTGGACTTGCCGGAGCCCGAACGGCCGAGCAGGCCGACGATCTCCCCTTCGCGCAGGGAAAGGTTCACGCCTTCGAGCACCAGCAGCTCATCGCCGCCCGGCTTGGGAAAGGTCCGGCGCACGTCTTGGACTTCGAGAAGGGTAGTCGCAGCTCCCATGGATCTCTCCTATCCGAGCCGGAACTTGCGTTCCGCATACCAGTAGAGCGGCCGCCAGAACAGTCTGTTCACGACGACGACGAAAAAGCTCATCACCGCGAGGCCGAGCACGATCTTGCGGAAATCGCCCGCCGTGGTGGCGTCGGTGATGTACGAACCCAGGCCGTAGGCGCGCAGGGTCTTGCTGCCCCATTCGACGATTTCCGCGAGAACGGCCGCGTTCCAGGAACCGCCGGAGGCGGTGATCGCGCCCGTCAGATAGTAGGGAAACACCGCGGGCAGCGCCACTTTGCGCCACCACAGCCAGCCCTTGATCTGGAAATTGTCGCTGGCGTCGCGCAGCTCCCGCGGCAGCGCCGAGGCTCCGGCGATGACGTTGAACAGGATGTACCACTGCGTGCCCAGCACCATCAGCGGCGACAGCCAGATGTCGGGATTGAGTTTCCACAGCACGATCAGGGAGACGACGATGGGAAACAGCAGATTGACCGGGAACGCGGCCAGGAACTGCGCCACGGGCTGGACGATCCGCGACAGATGCGGGCGCAGGCCGACATAGATTCCGACGGGCGTCCAGATAACGCTGGCCAGCGCGATCATTATGATCACGCGCGTCAGCGTGGCAAAGCCTCGCAGGACGATGTTGAGAAACTCGCCGAAACCGAGCGGAATGGCCGCGAAGCCGGCGATCTGCCACAGCGCGTAGACGATTAGACCGGCCAGGCAGACATACCAGACGATATCGGCGATCCGCGAACGGACGGCGCTCGGGTTCTTCGCGCCAAGGTTCTGCACCGGTGGCGTCAGGCGGTAGGTCCAGTGCATCAGCCGGTCGAAGGGTGCGCCGATGGCGTCGATCAGCTTCGAGCGGCGGAACATGGCCAGCGCCCAGGATTCGGCCCCTTCGTCGCTGTCGTTGGTGTCGGCGTCGATGCGGAAGCGGTCCGCCCAGGCGACAAGCGGGCGGAATAGGAGCTGGTCGTAAATCAGGATGACGATCAGCATCGCCAGGATCGCCCAGAGGATCGCGGCCATGTTCTTGGCGGCGACGGCGGTGGCGATGTAGGAGCCGATGCCCGGCAGGACGATCGAGGTGTTGCCAACAGTGAAGGCTTCGGCGGCGACCACGAAGAACCAGGCGCCGGACATCGACATCATCATGTTCCAGATGAGCTGCGGCATGCCGAACGGCACTTCGATCCGCCAGAAGCGCACCCAGGCGTTGAGCCCGAACACCCGTCCCGCTTCCTCCAGTTCGGTCGGCACGGTGCGCAGCGACTGATAGAAGCTGAAAGCCATGTTCCAGGCCTGGCTGGTGAAGATCAGGAAGATCGCGGCGAATTCCGCGCCCAGGATCCGCCCCGGCGCCAGCGACAGGAAGAACGCCAGGGTCACGGACAGGAAGCCGAAAATGGGGATCGACTGGAGGATGTCGAGCAGCGGCACCAGCAGCGTCCCGGCGCGCGGGCTCTTGGCCGCCCAGGTCGCATAGGTGAAGGTGAAAAGCAGCGAAAAGCCTAATGCAATCAGCATCCGCAGGCCCGTCCGCAGCGCATATCCGGGCAGTGCGGAGGGATCGAGCGAGATCGGCTGCTGCTTGAGGGTGGCGAGCGGTTGGATCACGGCGCGGCTGGCGTCCGCGAGCAGGATGATGAAGGCAAGCACCAGCACCGCCGCCAGCAGGTCCCACGGACCGGGCAGCAGACGACGAGCCTCGATCGAGACGGGCGGCAGGATCTTCATATCCGGCATGCCTCGAAGCAGTTGGACTGATATGTGCGGGCGATCCGCGCGCGAGAGCGCAGTTCTGGCGCACACAACCACGGCCCGCTGCCGATGGCAAAGCGAAAAAGCGCCATCGTCGCGACTTTTCTACCGTCACGGACTCGCTGGCCGTGTCGAGGTCGATGGTATGCGGTTGGGCGTGATCGCGCGTGGCACTCCCGGCGGCGATCCTTCGACGCGCTTCGCGCTGTGTCCCGCGCTTGATGCGGTCATGAAATACGCCCGCCTCGTCTTCGACGGTATGATCCGCAGCCACTTGTTCTGGATGCTGCCTTGAGGATTCCGCGTCGAGGAGGTGGCCGTTCCTTCGTCCGTCGCTGGTCTTGGGACGCTATTTGTGCAAAAAACCCAATTCTTCTAGAGACATAGTGACGACCACAGCAAGGCAGGTTCGGCATTGGGCGTTGTGCTGTGTGCCGGCGCACCCGCCTATTTGTTCGCGGTGGCCGTCGCGGACCCGCGCGCGGGTTCGGGCGTGCCCTCTGCCTCCACGAGCCGCGCCGGCGGTGGCCGGCGGGCTGGATCCTGTCGGAGATGTAACGCTTTGAAACACGGTCTAATTTGCGCGCCATGAAGGCAGCCCGGACGCCGCGAGAAGGCCCTTCTGGCTATTGCACGCCTTGGCAGAAACAGCGTAAAACGCCCTGTACGGATCGGAAAATAATGCCTTTACGGGCATTTAACCGCGATTCGGTAGGGTTTAGCGAGCTGAAAACTCGGCGGGCGGAACGGCGATCCGGCGATGACGAATGGCGCGATGCAGCAGGATGCAATGAGCGGATTTTCCGCTTGCGGCTGCACGCGCCTCGCGCCCCGTCCTTCCCTCGGTTTGCTGCAAGCAGGGCTTCTCCTCCTTAGCTGCCCCTAGATGCCGGCAGGCGCGCGACCGCGCCGGGTGTTTAGGGGATCGAATGCAAAAGGAGAGATTGAAGCCGCTGGACGCGGCGAACGGAAGGAACGTGTAGCCATGAGCACGAAAACAGTGAAACCGGAACGAGTACGAATCTTCGACACGACACTGCGCGACGGCGAGCAATCGCCGGGCGCCGCGATGACGCTTGAGGAAAAAATCGAAGTCGCGGAATTTCTCGACGTGATGGGCGTCGACATCATCGAGGCGGGTTTCCCGATTTCCTCACCCGGCGATTTCGAAGCGGTGTCGGAGATTTCCAAGCGGGTTCGTAATGCGACGGTTTGCGGCCTGGCGCGCGCCGGGTTCAAGGACATCGATCGTGCCGGAGAAGCGGTAAAGGCGGCAAAAAAACCCCGTATTCACACGTTTATTTCGACCAGTCCGGTGCATATGAGGCACAAGCTGCAGATGGGCCCCAATGCGGTGCTCGATGCGGTGGGCGCATCGGTGACGCGTGCGCGCAACCTCGTCGACGACGTGCAATGGAGCGCCGAAGACGCCACCCGCACGGAGCACGATTTTCTTTGCAGTTGCGTGGAACTGGCGATTCGGTCCGGCGCGACGACGATCAATATTCCCGATACAGTCGGTTACGCGACGCCACAGGAATTCTTCGACCTGATCCAGATGCTGATGAATCGCGTGCCGAACATCGACAAGGCGGTGATCGCCACGCATTGCCACAACGACCTCGGCCTAGCGGTCGCCAATTCGCTGTCCGGCGTGCTCGCCGGCGCCCGCCAGATCGAATGCACCATCAACGGCATCGGCGAACGTGCGGGCAACGCCGCGCTGGAAGAAATTGTGATGGCGATGAAGGTGCGCAAGGACCGCATGCCTTTCGAGACTGGCATCAACACCACCATGCTGTCGCGGGTCTCCAAGCTGGTGTCGAACGTCACCGGCTTCCCGGTGCAGTACAACAAGGCGATCGTGGGCAAGAATGCCTTCAGCCACGAATCAGGTATCCATCAGGACGGCATGCTGAAGAACGTCGAGACCTACGAGATCATGCGTCCCGAAGAAGTGGGCGTGAAGGAGACCTCGTTGGTGCTCGGCAAGCTCTCCGGCCGCCACGCCTTCAAGGACAAGCTGGCAAGCCTTGGCTACACGCTGACGGACGACGCCTTCGAGGACGCCTTCAGGCGCTTCAAGGAACTCGCCGACAAGAAGAAACATGTGTTCGATGAGGATATTGTGGCGCTGGTGGACGACGAGATCGTCCGCGGCCACGACCGAATCCTCGTCAAGGACCTGCGCGTCGAGAGCGGAATGGCCATCGCGCCCGTCGCCGAGATGACGCTGACGGTCAAGGGCCAGGACAAGCAGATCAAGACGACCGGCAACGGCCCTGTCGACGCGATCTTCAACGCCATTCACGAACTATATCCGCATACCGCCAGCCTGCAGCTCTTCCAGATCCATGCCGTGACCGAAGGAACGGACGCGCAGGCGACGGTGAGCGTCAGGCTCGAGGAAGATGGACGAACGGTCACCGGCAAGGGAGCGCATACGGATACCCTGGTGGCCGCCGCTCATGCCTATGTTAATGCTCTCAACAAGCTTTTGGTGAAACGCAATAAGCAGGCGCCCGAAGTCCTGAAGGTTGCACGTTGAAACAGGACGGTCCCGGCGGACAACCGCCGGGCCGTTTCTGCGGGAACGGCAATTGCACGGCAGGGCGCCGAGCTAAGAAAGGAATGGCAGGTTAAGCATGTTCGGCAGTCTTCTCGGCGCGCTGTCGAGCGATATGGCGATCGATCTGGGAACCGCGAACACCCTTGTTTACGTCAAGGGCCGCGGCATTGTTCTCAACGAGCCTTCGGTCGTCGCCACGATCAATCGAGGGGGTAAGAAACAGGTCCGTGCGGTCGGCAACGACGCGAAGATGATGCTTGGCAGGACGCCGGGCAACATCGAGGCGATCCGGCCGATGCGCGACGGCGTCATCGCGGATTTCGAGGTGGCGGAGGAAATGATCAAGCATTTCATCCGCAAGGTGCACAACCGCCGTTCCTTCGCCAATCCGATGATCATCGTGTGCGTGCCATCCGGTTCGACCGCCGTGGAACGGCGTGCGATTCAGGAATCGGCGCTGTCCGCGGGTGCGCGGCGCGTTTATCTCATCGAGGAGCCGATGGCGGCCGCGATCGGCGCCGGGCTTCCGGTCAGCGAGCCGACCGGCTCGATGGTCGTGGACATCGGTGGCGGCACGACGGAGGTGGCGGTTCTGTCGCTGGGCGGTATCGTCTATTCTCGCTCGGTGCGCGTCGGCGGCGACAAGATGGACGAGGCGATCATCGCCTATATCCGCCGTCATCAGAACCTGCTGATCGGCGAAGCCAGTTCCGAACGCATCAAGAAGGAGATCGGCTCGGCTGCGCCGCCCGCCGACGGCAACGGCGTGACGCTGGAGATCAAGGGCCGCGACTTGCTGAACGGCGTCCCCAAGGAGATCACGATCACCCAGCGCCACATCGCCGAGGCGCTGGCCGAACCCGTCGGTGCCATCGTCGAGGCGGTGAAGGTCGCGCTCGAAGCGACACCGCCGGAACTTGCCGCCGACATCGTCGACAAGGGCATCGTTCTGACGGGCGGCGGTTCGCTGCTCGCCAATCTCGACCAGGTGTTGCGCGAAGAGACGGGTCTGCCGGTGTCCATCGCCGACGATCCCTTGTCGTGCGTGGCGCTTGGTACCGGACGGGTCCTGGAAAACACGAAAGGCATGCGGCACGTTCTGACGACCGCGTTCTAGTTTCACCGGGGGTTAATGTTGCGTAGGCTGGGTCGAGCATGGCGAACGGGACATGGAGAATTGCGCGAACGCGAGGTAGCGCGCACCTCCCGCTGATCATCGTCGCCGCGCTTGCGGTGGCGCTCATTCTAATCGGCAAGGCGCAATCGTCGATCTTCGATCGCGCACGTGCGCATGTCATGGACTGGATGATGCCGGCGCTCGAGGCCTCCCGCGCGCCGGTCAATGTGGCCAACCGCTGGATCGGTTCGATCGGCGAGATTTTCACCGTCTATCAGGAAAACCTGCGGCTCAAGGAGGAAAACGCGCGCCTGCGCCAATGGCACAGCACGGCCATCGCCCTGGACGACCGGCTCAAGCGCTACCAGCTTCTGCTGCACGCGGTGCCAGATCCGGCACTGTCCTCCGTGGTGGCGCGCGTGATCGGACGGGCCAGCCATCCCTTCCTGCAGACGATGATTCTCGACGCCGGCAAGAACAACGGGATCAAGCCGGGGCAGTCTGTGGTGGACGCGCGCGGCATGATTGGGCGCATTTTCCTCGCCGGAGAGCGCACCTCCTGGGTTATCCTGCTCACCGACCTGAACAGCCGCATCCCGGTGACCATCGAGCCCGGCAGCGTCCATGCCATCATCGCGGGCGACAATTCCGCTTCTCCGGTGATCGACACCTTCTCGCAGGGCAGGCAGTTGGCCGTAGGCGATCAGGTGGTCAGTTCGGGCGACGGGGGCATCCTGCCGGCCGGTCTGCCGATCGGCACGGTCGTCGCCGACGGCAAGGGTTACCGCGTGGCGCTGTTCGCCGACCTGAGCACGGCGCAGGACGTAGAGATCCTCGATTTCAAGCAGCCGCCCGAGCAGCCGCCGGCGCTGACGTCGAACGATCTTCCCGTCACGGCTGCGGGACTGCCGCCCGAGGCGCCGCCGCCGGATACCACGACCCCGGCAACGCCGCAGGGGGGCGGTCCGACGCCAGCAGGGCCGGGCGCAGACTTGGCACAGGCGCCGCCGGCCACGCCGGCCGTTACCGTTGCGCCTGTCCAGCCTCCGGCCGCCAAGAAGGTCCCGGGTGCGACGCAGCCTGCTCCCGCTGGCGGCACCGCCGATGACGGTGTCGAGTGAGATCGCACCATGGAACGCGTCGGTAGCATCATGGGCAGCAAATTGGTCTCCAGCATCATCCCAGTGTTGTTCGGGGTGCTGGGCGTGCTTGTGGCCAATCTGCCGATTTCCTTTCTGGGCGGTTGGGTGCCGCCGCCGCTGCTCTCGCTGATGCCAGTTTATTTTTGGTGCCTGGTGCGTCCGGACCTGATGTCGCCGGGCTGGGCGTTCGCGATCGGAGTCCTGGAGGACATCATGTCCGGCGGGCCGCCCGGCATCTGGGCCGCGTCGTTCGTCGCCACCTATGCCGTCATCGACCGCCAGCGCGACGCTTTTGCCGGACTGTCCGGCTGGGCCGCGGTGCTTGGCTTCGCGACGGCGGCGCTCATCGCCTGCAGCACGGACTATACGATTGTCGGGGTCTACTTCGGGAGGCTGGTTCCGCTGGCGCCGTACGTGAAGGAATTCTTCGTGACGGTGCTGTTCTACGTGCCGATGGCGTTCCTGCTGGGCTTCGTGCACCGCCGCCTCGTCGGGCCGTTGCGGAGCGACATCTGATGCCTCTGTTCGACCGCAAGGACAAAAGCCGCTACGCGAGTTTCACGCGCCGCTCGCTGATGCTGACTGGCGGCATGACGGCCGTCTTCGGGCTGCTCGCCGGGCGGCTCTATCAGTTGCAGATCGTCAACGGCAGCGAATACATGACCGAAGCCGAGGACAACCGCGTCAACCAGCGGCTGGTCGCGCCGCCGAGAGGCACCATATACGACCGCTTCGGCGTCGCACTGGCCAGCAATCGGCGGAACTATCGCGTGGTCATCATCGCCGAGCAGGCGACCGACGGCGTCGAGACCGCCCTGAACGAGATCGGCAAGATCATCCTTTTGACGCCGCGGCAGAAGGAGCGCGTGCTCCACGACATCGCCCAGAACAAGAAATTCGCTCCGGTGCCCGTTGTGGAGAATCTAAGTTGGGATGAATTCGCGCGCATCAATCTGCACCTTCCCTATCTGCCCGGCGTCCAGCCCGATGTTGGCGAGACGCGATCCTATCCGTACGGCGAGCAGCTCTCCCATGTGCTGGGCTACGTCGCGGCGGCGAGCCCGGACGACAAGAAGGGTGACGACGATCCGCTTCTGGACCTGCCGGGATTCCGCGTCGGCAAGCGCGGCATCGAGAAAGAGTTCGACCGGCAGATGCGCGGAAAGGGCGGCCTTAGCCGTGTCGAAGTCAACGCCTATGGCCGCGTCATCCGTCAGTTGAGCAGCGTGCCGGGCGTGCCGGGAGAGGACGTCTATCTCACAATCGACTGCGATCTGCAGCGCTTCGTCGAGCAGCAGCTGGGCGACAACAGCGCGGCCTGCGTCGTCATGGACACGACCAACGGCGACGTGCTGGCGCTGGCTTCGACGCCTGGCTACGACCCCAACCTCTTCAACATCGGCATCAGCAACGAGCAATGGCACGCCTTGCTCGACGACGATCACAAGCCCCTGCTCAACAAGGCCATCAGCGGTACCTATCCGCCGGGCTCGACCTTCAAGCCGGCCATGGCGCTGGCTGCCGTCGACAACGGGCTCGCCGATCTCCAGGTCTTCTGCACCGGCACACTGACGCTCGGAGATCACGATTTCCATTGCTGGAAGAAGGGCGGCCACGGCGAGGTCAACCTGCACAGCGGCATCGCCGAGTCCTGCGACATCTTCTTTTATGAAGTGGCGCGCCGGCTCGGCATCGACAAGATGAGCGCTGCGGCGCGCGCGCTCGGCCTTGGCGCGCCGACCGGCATTGAAATGCCCGGAGAGGTCGGCGGCTTCATACCGAGCCGCGCCTGGAAGCTGGCGAGGTTCGGTGTCCCCTGGCAACAGGGCGAAACCCTGATCAACGGCATCGGCCAAGGCTATGTGCTGACGACCCCGCTGCAACTCTGCATGCTGTCCGCGCGTATTGCCAGCGGCAAAGCGCTTGTGCCGCGCATCGTCCACGAGGTCGGCACGACACTGCAGCCGCGGACGGTTCCAGCCAAACTGCCGTTTTCCGATACGGCCTTCGCTGCCGTGCGCGGCGGCCTGAACGCCGTCACCAACGAGGTCATCGGTACCGCCTATGCCTGGCGCATTCCGGAGCCCGGTTTCGAGATGGCCGGCAAGACGGGCACTGCTCAGGTCCGGCGCATCACGCGCGAAGAACGCCTTACCGGCATGAAGAGGAACAGGCAGTTGCCCTGGAATCTGCGCGAGCATGCCCTGTTCATCGCCTACGCGCCGGTCGACAATCCGCGCTATGCCTGTTCGGTCATCATCGAGCATGGCGCGGCGATCGCCCACTACCAGGTGCAGATGGCGCGCGACATCCTGTTGCACGCGCAGCAGCGCGATCCGGCGAGGATGCCGACCGCCTATCCGGCACATGCCGCCCAGCTGGTTCCGGCGGTCGCGAGGTCGGGAGCATGATCACGCGCCCCTACGCCATCGCACGGCGCACGCTCTCCTACGTGGACAAGCTCTACGAGATCAATTGGGGCGTGGTGCTGCTGGTCACCATCATTGCCTGCATCGGTTTCTCGATGCTCTATTCGGTGGCTGGCGCTTCGTTCTCGCCCTGGGCCGACAAGCAGATGATACGCTTCGTCGTCGGTTTTCTGCTGATGATCGTCGTGGCGCTCGTAGATGTGCGTTTCTGGATGAGCTTCGCCTATCCGGCCTATTTGGTTTCGCTCCTGCTTCTTGTCGCGGTGGAGATCGCCGGGCATGTCGGTCTGGGCGCGCAGCGCTGGATTACCCTCGGCCCGCTGGAACTTCAGCCGTCCGAACCGATGAAGATTGCCCTGGTGCTGGCGCTGGCGCGCTATCTGCACGGCCTCAGCGTGGAGGATGTCTCCAAGCCGCTGCGTCTGGCGATTCCGCTGATCATGATCGGTATGCCGGCGGCGCTGGTCGCAATCCAGCCCAACCTCGGGACGACGCTGATCCTGGTGGCGGATGGCGTCTCGCTGCTGTTCCTTGCAGGGCTGTCCTGGTGGTGGATCGGGCCGACGGTCGCGGCCGTGGCCGCCGCCATTCCCCTGGCTTGGCAGTTCGTACTGCACGATTACCAGAAGGCCCGCGTGCTGACCTTCCTCGATCCGGAATCCGATGCGCTGGGGGCAGGGTGGAACATCACCCAGGCCAAGATCGCCATCGGCTCGGGCGGCGTCACCGGCAAGGGGTTCCTGCAGGGCACCCAGAGCCGGCTCAACTTCCTGCCCGAGAAGGAGACCGACTTCATCTTCACGAATTACGGCGAGGAATTCGGCTTCGTCGGCTGCATTGCGCTGCTCATCCTCTTCGCCGTGGTGATCGGCTATGGCGTGCAGATTGCGATGAGCGCGCGCAGCCAGTTCGGCCGCCTTCTGGCGATCGGGATTATCCTCAACTTTTTCTTCTACATCATGATCAACGCATCGATGGTGATGGGGCTGATTCCCGTGGTGGGCATCCCCATGCCGCTGATCTCCTACGGCGGAACGGCGATGCTGACGGTGATGTTCGGCTTCGGGCTCCTGCTCAGCGTGCACGTGCACCGTCAGGTCGAAATCCCCCGTCATTCGGCGGGGATCATCTAACCCTTTCGGGCGCATGGACTCGGCGAAAACCCTCTGCTATAGCGCGCCTCCCCCGGCGGGTGATTAGCTCAGGCGGTAGAGCAGCTGACTCTTAATCAGCGGGTCGCAGGTTCGAGTCCTGCATCACCCACCAAATTTCCTTTGATAGAATAGTAGGTTACGTCCGGTGTGGTCGGGGCGGCGATGAGCCGTTTCAGGCCGTGGCACCACTTGCGGTCAGAATTTCAGCTGGGGGAAGCAGGCGATCCGACCGGCTAGACGTCGCCACAGGTATCGCGCTGCTTTTTATGCAGTGCTTCGATCTGAAAAACCTCGGGACGTCCTTGGAAATCGGTCAAGTCGTATCCCAAACGAATCTCGATGTCTTTCACTGACATGTAGTGACCGTGGATCAGGACCTCGCGTATCTGGTCAGCAGGATCGGGATAGTCACGCTCTTCAGGGTCGTGATTGTGACGCAAAAACTCGCGGTAGCAGTGTTCGATCACAGGCATGGAATGGGTCTGGAGTTCATCCGCCACCCGCAAAATCTTGACGTCGAGTGCGGATTGCGTGCTGAAGAAGATGTTGCCATTGGAATACGCCGTGCCATTCCGGTCGTCCACCAGCTTGGCATAGGTACCGATCTTGCTATTGTTGCATGCAATGAGCTTGAGTAGGCAGCAGGACGCTGCGTTCATTCATGGCACTGAAGACAAAAGGTGACGTCGCACCTACACGAATGCGCCTTTGGCGTCGTGGTGCTCGAAACCAACACGACGCACACCCACGGTCATTGCCTGCGCGGTAAGCGACTCGTGGACAAAGCCCCTTATCTCGACAACGCCGGATGCGCCTCTATCGGATTGCATCCCCAATTTCGCGCGGTGCAGGTCTTTGTTTGTTGCGCCCGGCCAGCTACCTGCTCATATCCATTCCGCTTGCAACCGACGCATCGCGCGGCAAGCACCCAAGACACGCGCTTATTTACAAGCACCATCCGCCGTCAATGACGTGGATCTGACCGGTTGTGTATGTTGCTGTCGCAAGATAGACCACGAGATCGGCGACTTCGTCCGGTTCTCCTATGCGGCCGATCGGTTGACGGGCGACGAATGCCGCATGTGCCTTCTCATAGTCCCCTTGTGCCCTGAGGCGGTCGTGGAGGGACGGCGTTTCGACCGTACCGGGGCAGATCGCGTTGCAGCGAATTCCCTGTTTGACGAAATCGGCAGCAACCGATTTCGTCAATCCGATGACAGCGGCTTTGGTCGTTGTATAAACAAAACGTGACGGTACGCCTGTAACGCTGCTGGCTACCGAAGCCATATTGATGATTGCGCCGCCGCCGCGTGCCAACATTCCTGGAAGAACTGCGCGTATCGTCCGTACCATGGATTTCACGTTAATATCGTAAGCGAAGTCCAGCTCCTCATCCGTGCAATCCAAAACCGTTCCGTTGTGGACGTAGCCGGCACAATTGAACAAGACATCGACGCCACGCAGTCCGGCAAAGAGCGATTTGATTGCGACATCGTCACGCACGTCGAGCTTTCGGATTTCGATCCCCGCCGTGCCTTCCAGTTCCAGCAACCTCTTCTCGTTGATATCGGTTGCGATGACATGTGCGCCGTTTTTCGCAAGGGCGATAGCAGAGGCGCGTCCGATGCCTTGCGCCGCTGCCGTAACCACCGCCGTCTGCCCGGTTAAATTCGCCATCATCACTCCTAAACCTCAGTGGGTGCCTATGCCAATTCGGCCAATCAGTTTTTTGGGACCGGCACCGATGCAGAGGCGTTGGATTGGTAGCAGGCCTCGACGAGTGCCATTGTATGCCATGCGTCTTCTACAGACGTGTGGAGAATCTCGTCTTCACCTGCCGAAAAGCGTTGCAGGTTCGCCATGGTTCCGATGAAGGCATCTGGGAACCAACGTCCTTCCAAGGTTATTTTTTCCCAGGGGCCTCCTTTGGACGCGATCCACAGTTCGTCTGGTTCGCCTTCAGGGTAATTGAGCAGGAGACCCAGTTTGACCATGGCGGCACCCCTGTCACCTTCAAAGCGGAAAGAGGCGTCTTGGAAGCGTGGTCCGAAATCATGATGGTGATTGATGGAAAGCGTTACCCGCAGGTCCGTTCCATAATCGAGAATGGCCGAAGTCCTGGTCTGCGCTAGGTCGCTGGAAGGGTGTTTGTAAGTGCGCGCAAGAACGCCATGGGGATCGCCTGCGATGCCGCGGATCAAATCGAGATAATGAATGGAATGCGACACGATTTCGACGCGTGGATTCGGCCTCAGATGTGGAAAGAGATGCCAGGGTGTCACAAGATTGAGATGAACCTCGATATCGATCAGTCGTCCCAGTAGACCGCGGTCAACGGCATCAGCAACCGCCAGCATCATCGGGGCAAACCTGAGTTGGAAATTGACGGCCGCACATAAACGCCGGCCTCGGCAAACGGCCCGTATCTTGGTAGCCTCCGCGAGATCAAGTCCAAGCGGCTTTTGGATCAGCACTGCTGCCCCCTCCGGAAGGTTCGAGAGGACGATGCCTTGGTCGACCGGAGGTACCGCTACGTCGAAGACGCAACCTGGCGTCGCGGCAGCCTCATCAAGGCAGCGGAATACCTTTGGAATGCCCCACGCCTTCGCCACCGTCTCCGCTCTCGTCTGGTCGATGTCGAACACGCCGGCCACCGGAAAATTCGCTTTGGCATAAGCGGGTAGATGAGCATCCTTGACGATGCCGCCGCTGCCGATAATCACAATCGGTTTGGGGATTGATGGGAGAGGGTAGCTCTGGCGAAGGTCGCTAGGTCGGTTCACGCGATAATACTCTCGACCCGGCGTTGAGCGGAGGCAAGAAGGACGCCGCTCGGAACATTGCCGAGAACGGCCTCCTTCAGAACATCATCGATCACGTGGGAAATGTCGGCCAGCTTCGGGTGGCGTGGTAGCTCTCGGGCCCGCTCATGGAGTCCCGAGAGCTTATGATAATAAGGAATGATGCGGTTGATGTCGGCATCGCGCCAAGTCGAATACCGCACGCCGATTGCGCCCTCCGTTGTCGTCAGCTTGTCCATGGGCGCTGTCGCCAAGTGACGCAGGAACGACCATGCAAGTTCCTTCTCCTTCGAACCGGCGGCTATGGCCAGTACCCAATATACGTTCAAGGACGCGCTGACTCCGCCGTCACCTGCTGGAAGTGGCGCGATATCGACTAGGCCTTTAACGGCACTCTCCGTCCAGGTCTCGCCCAATGCTGCAAAACCAAACCAGTTGGCCATCAGTGCGACCTTTCCTTCGCAGAACATGAGCCCGGCTTTGACGCTGTCAAGATTGCGGGCATGCGGGGCCATGGCGTGCTCATCGCGTGCCAAGTTACGAATGAAATCAAGCGCCGCAATCGCCTGTGGCGTCTGCAGGTTTGGATGTGCATCCGCATTGAATGGCTCACCGCCGCGGGTCCAGACATGGATGCAGAAGTCATAGAGCGTGTTATGTCCATCCGGAAAGAGGGCGAGGACTGTTCCGTATCGTCCCTGTTCGGGCGCATGCAGGCGACGGGCAGCGGCATGGAATTCCGACCAAGTCGTCGGAACGGGCAGTTCTGCCTCGGCCAGAAGGTCCTTTCTGAAAATCAGGCATTCCGGCCCATCATGGTAGGGCATGCCCCAGAAGCCGCCTCGGAACTGCTGAAATTTGAGAAGCGATGGGCTCCACGCGCCCGGAAAATCTGCGATTGGCGTCCGCTCGAGATAAGGCGTCAGGTCTTCGATAAGATTTGCCTGCTGCGCCTGTGAAATCCAGTCCGTCGATAGGAATGCAATATCGAAAGAACCATCTCTAAGGCCGTTTCGCGCAAACAACGCATCGTGCAACGGATTAAGGTCCAACGCTTCGATCTCGATACGCACGTCGTTCAGGTATGTTGCAGAAAAATCGGCGAATTGCTTCCGAATTGCGGACTCGAAAGGGCTGAATTTCCGGACAGCAATGCGAATTTGCGTGGTCATGGCTCACGTCTCTTCTTGCCGCAGGCCAGCCTGTTTGCTGATTGTGAACGCACAATCGAGAAGATGAGGCAGCATGGCATCAAGGTCTGGTCCATCGCGATCTTTCAGTGTAGCGACCGTGAGAGCCGCCTTAATGGCAGATGAGGTGGAACCAATCAGGACGCCAACATCGAGGCCGCCGACGAAACGTTCTCCGTCGGCGCGCTCGTGCCCCCGGTCGCGGATCTTATCGAGCCGCTTCAAGATCACCGCTCGTGCGGTGTTTTTCATTCTGCGCCATTCGGGCTGCTGGGATAATATTTCGGCACGCGCTGTTTCACCCAAATATGCCAACAGAAGGCGACCCGAAGTTGTTGAGAGCGGTGAATGCAGAGAACCGACTTCAATGGATAACCGAAAAGGTGCCGGGCTCTCGGCTTGCGCCAGGACGAGAACGCGATCGCGGTGCAGGACGCTGAGGTGGCAGGATTCGCGCAACGCTTCTGCAAGGCGCTGCATGAGAGGCCTCGCGACAGTCAGGAGTTCTTCATAAGGCGAGTGCGTACGCGATAACTCGAAGAGTTTCAGTGTCAGCGAATAACCGCCCGTTTCCGGGTCACGGCGTAGATAGCCACGACTTTCCAGGCATGCCAGCATGCGGAATATTTCGCCGGGTTGCCGCTTAAGGGCCCGTGCAAGCTGTGCCTGTGTCATCGGTATCGCTTGTTCGGAGAGATACTCCAGAACGTCCAAGGCCTTTTCCAGGGCCGGCACGGAATATTTTGCGCGGCGGTCTTCCAGCGCGAGAGCTTTTTCTAGCATCAGATCGCGTCCTCTGTAGGCGTTGCGGAAATGGCGGCTTTCTCGGTGGTCGCCCGACCACTCGCCTTGTTGCGTCCTGTTGCGTGTCGGCGCTTTCCACCCACGGTATAGATTGCTGCGGCAACAATGATGACGGTTCCCTCGATCACACCCTGATAGTTTGCCCCGAGGTTGAGGATATTGAATCCGTTTGTCAGCGTGAAAAGCAGAAGCGCGCCTATCACCGTCTTGACCACGCTGCCAGCGCCACCGAACAATGATGTTCCGCCGAGGATGGCTGCCGCGATAACGGTAAGTTCGCCGCCTTGAAGCGCTGTTGGATTCACCGCTCCGAACCGGCATCCAAACAGCACGCCCGCGAAGCCCGCGGCAACACTGCAGAGCAGGAAAGCGCCGAGCTTGTAGGCATTGACGTTTATGCCGGACAGGCGGGCGGCCTCAGCATTTCCTCCGACGGCATAAAGGCGTCTGCCGACCGTCGTGAAGGTCAATACCAGCCAGGCAAGAAATGCAAAGGCAAACAGATAGATCACGGGATTGGCGACGCTGAGCGTCGGGCCTGCAAGGAGAGCGAGGCCTGCCATCGCGATGCCGGTCGCGGCCGTTCCAAAAGGCCACATGGCAGGAAGCGATCGCATGACGCGATGCCGTAATATTGCGACTATGCTAGTTAGGGCAAGAAGAACGCCGGCGGTCAGAAGCGGCCAATATAGATCGACGCGGCCGCTTTCGAAATTGGTCATTGCAATAAGCGCGTCGGGGTTCTGCACCATCAGCGAGCGGCCATCCGTGATGATCAGTACAAGGCCGCGTATGGCGGTCAATGTGCCAAGTGTGACAATGAACGCGTTGATGCCCAGGAATTGTACGATTATGCCGTTCAGCAGGCCGACACAGGCGGCAGCGGCGAGCGCCGCGACGAGGGCGGGCCAGAACCCAATGATGTCGGTAGTGCCCACAAGAATGGCGGCTGCGAGCGCCGCCACCGATGCAACAGAAAGGTCGAAATTGCCAGTGATCAGGATCACGGTCATGGCAACGCCCATGATGCCGACAAGAGATGCCTGATCGAGAATGTTGGTCAGGTTCGTCGCGCTCAGATAGTTCGGACGTCCGTCCATCGCCGATGCAATGGCAAGAACGGCAAGAAGCAGCAGAAACGCGTAGTAGACGCCCGCCTCCCGCAACGACAAATATCGTATCAACGCCGCTCGCGTGGTCATGGTATCTCTCGTGTCGGCTGTTGAATGCACGAAGTCGCGGGCTGGTGGCGCACCGCGGAGGTCACGCCGCCAGAGAGCAGAATGAGTTCGTGCTCGCTGGTCTCATGCGCATGTCGTTCCGCGACGATACGTCCCTTGTGCATCACGACGACGCGATCGCTTACCGACAGAAGCTCTTCGAAGTCGGACGACACCAAGATGACCGCCGAGCCCGAGGCGGCAATCTCGCGAACAAGCTGTAGAATGTTGGCTCTCGCTCCGACATCAATGCCGGCGGTTGGCTCGTCGAGTAAGAAAAGTCTAGTGCCGCCGAACAACCATTTCGCAATGGCTATCTTCTGGGCATTGCCGCCGGAGAGTTCACTGACAGGAATATCGACGCTGATCGTCCGAACCGAAAGCCGGCGAACGGCTTCCTGCGCCCACTCGAACTCGCGCGCACGGACTGGAAAGACGCCGGCTCGCGCCACATTCTGCAGATGCGGAAGCGTCATATTTTTCCAGAGTTCGAAATCGGGCACCAAGCCTTGCCTCATGCGGTCTTCCGGAACGAGCGCAATGCCGGCATGGATGGCTGCGGAAACCGAATTTCCTACCTGCGTGCCACAGAGTCGAACGCTGCCTGCCGCATGAGGGTCTGCACGGAAGATCGCGTGCAACAGCTCGCTTCTCCCGGAGCCGAGGAACCCCGCGACGCCGACAATCTCACCGCGGAACACCTTGAATGAACAAGGGGCCAATGTATCGGGAGAAGACAGTTCATCGACTACCAGAAATGGTTCATCGCGAAAAACCGATACGCGCGTGTCGGGGGGCGAGAGCGATACGACTGGCTGGCCGGCAATCGCAGTCGCGATGTTTTCCTCGTCCAAGTCCTTCGTACGGGCATGGAGCACGGACGTCCCATCGCGCAGAATCGTCACTTCGTCCGTAAGCGCAATGATTTCATCCAGAAAATGCGAAACGAAAACAACGGCTTTACCTTCCGAAGCAGCCAGATGGCGTACGACGCGATAAACCACTTCGCGCTCTTCGCTGGCGAGAGAGGCCGTTGGTTCGTCCATGACGATCAGATCGGCTCCTGCGGCGAGCGCCTGCAGTATCGCCACCATTTGGCGCTGTCCGATTGAAAGATCTGCCACCAGCGCATAAGGATCGATGTCATAACCAATCGATGCAGTCAGTTGGTCGAACCGGGCGCCATCGACGGGGGAGCACCGCCAAATTCCATGATCGCCGAGGAAGACATTCTCGAGCACGGACAGTGTCGGAACCAGGGGGATGTGCTGGTGCAGCGTTGCTATGCCCGCGGCCTTGACCTCGGCAGGGGTGCTCCAGTTTACGCGGCTTCCGCGCCAGATCACCGCACCTTTAGATGCCGGAATGGCACCCGACAAGACCTTGATGAGTGTTGATTTTCCGGCGCCGTTCGCGCCCAGCAGACCGTGAACTTTTCCCGACCATACGGCGAGGTCGACGCCGCGCAACGCGCAGGTCCCGTTCGGGAAGACCTTCTCGACGCCCACGAGTTCGAGAATTGGCACACCGGGTTTGGTCATCGACACTTCGCTGTCACCATTGTCCGACACATTGGTTGACGTCTGCGCGAGTGACGCCTGGCGATCGGTAGGTGAGAAACGCGGCCGGCGCCTTCTTTTTCTGCGTGATGTGGGAATAAAGTGCGTTAAAGGCCATCGCGCCCAACGTCTCCGGCCTGTAGCAGACGGTTCCGTCGACCAGACCGGCTTTGATGGCCGCAATCGCCAGCTTCGAACCGCCGATCCCGATCAGCTTGGCGTGCGAACCGGCGGCGCGAACGGCCCGCGCACAGCCGACTGCCATATCATCGGATTCGTTGAAGAAGAGATCGACATTCGGGTGTGCGGCGAGAATGTTCTGGCATGCCGCATCGGCCTTTTCTGGTGTCCAGTCGCCGGGCTGGGATGCCACAACGCGGTATTGGACATGGGCGGTGTCGAGCGCTTGTTTGAAGCCCTGCGCGCGCTGGAGTACTTCCGGGAAGCCGGCGGCGCCCTCGATGATGGCAATTTCTGCCGGCTTCCCTCTCGGGAGTAGTGTGAGTGCGACGCGACCCGCCTCAACTCCCGCCGCCACCTCGTCCTGTGTCACCAAGGCGGTGAGTTTGGGATAGACGTCGCGCAGCGGGCGTGTTCTCGGATTGCCGATTTGAGAAGCGACGGCCACCACGGGAATACCCGCGGCTACAGCGCGATTCACCCAGCTTTTCGCCACGACGGAATCGAGTGGCATCAATACGATGCCGTTGACCTTCTCGCCGATCAAATCCTGAATGTCGTCTGCCTGCTTCTGCACACTGCCTTGGGCATCGAGCACAATGGCGTTCGCACCGACCCTAGTGGCGGCGTCCCGAAATCCCTTCGCGATGGCGGCGGCGAAGGGATAACTGAGCCCGACGCTCGACAATCCCACCGTTATCTTGCCCGCATATGCAGGAGACAGCGCCAGCACGCTGATGAGATACGCCGCTGCAACACTTGCCGCCATCCGTGCCATCGAGATGCCTCCTGCCGCCTTCTAGTGTATCGTGCCGCGCATCAAGCCTTCGTGGGCGTGGCCGTATGTTTGCGTTCGACGAGATAGAGATGCTGACACGCCAGCACCGGCTCCTGTGTCTGGTTGGTTATCAGGATGTCTTCTATGACGATGCCGTGCGTTTGCCGCCTCTGGTGATCGCGTTTATCGGATATTGTCGCAACGGTTGTTATCGTGTCGTCGATGAAGACCGGCCGAATGAAACGCAAGCGGTCATAGCCATAAGACATCGCGTGCGGATTTATCGTCGACGCGGTCATGCCAATGCCGATGCTCAAGATCAGCGTGCCATGCGCCATGCGGCGCTTGAAGTCTTGTTTTGCGCACCACTCGGCATCCATGTGGTGCGGGAAAAAGTCGCCTGTCTGACCAGCGTGCGTCACGATGTCGGCCTCTGTAACCGTGCGGCCGAAAGTCGTGCGGCTGAATCCGATTTCATAATCCTCAAAAAATTGCGGAACGATCATATATCCGCCCCTCCGCCCGTGAGATTGAAGGCGCGAATGATCTCCTCGGTATCTGCTCCAAGAAGGGGCGCGCCACGACTCGAGCCGAGAATGCTGCCGTCTATGCGTATCGGACAACGCGTGGTCAGCATTTCATTCCCCTGGGAATTGCGTACCTCCTGCGTCAGTTGGAGGGCTGCGTAGCCGTCCTGCTGAAGCAGACTAGGCCAGTCGAGCACCTGCGCAGCCCATACGTCGGCGGGATCGAGGAGCCTGAGCCAGTGCGCGGTGTCGTTTTTCATAAGGTGTGTCGCAATGATCGCCTTGATCGCATCGCGATCCCGAAACCATGTTGCCGGGTCGTCGTAGGCGGCCAACTCGTCACAACCCAAAAGCTGCCGCAGACGCGGGATGGCGACCATTGCAAGTGCAATATGACCATCCGCGGTTGCATAAACGCCGTACGGCGCGCCGAGATACACATTGGCGCCGGCGATTTCTCCGCGGGTCGGCTGGATCCGTTGACTATTCAAGAACGCGGAAAACTGTTCAAATTGCAGGTCGACGGCAGACTCGAACAGACTGATTTCAACACGTCCGCCACGCCCTGTTGCGGCACGGCGAACGAGCATGGCCAAGATGCCTTGGCAGAGATGGGCGCCGGCCGCCATGTCCGTTATCGACATGCCTACCGGGACAGGCCCTTGGGAGCCATTTCCTGACAGCCAAGTTATGCCAGATAGTGCTTGGACGAGAAGATCCTGCCCTGGTTTGTCGCGCCATGGGCCGTCTGATCCAAACCCGGTAATCGCCGCGTAGATCAGCCTTGGGTTGGCTGTTTCCAGGACATCGAACCCGAGCCCGAGGCGTTCCATCACACCCGGTCGGAAATTGTGGATCATCACATCCGCTTGGGCGATGAGGGCTTTGACGCGCGCCAAATCCTGCGGATTTTTCAGATCCGCGGCAAAACTTCTTTTATTGCGGTTGATCGTGTGGAAGAGGGCGCTCGTTCCGTCCAACGATTGATCCGCGATGAAAAGTTGGCGGCAGGCGTCCCCGCCGGACGGCCGTTCGATCTTTATGACGTCAGCGCCAAGATCTGCCAGCCGCAATGCGCAGGAAGGCCCGGCCAGAAATTGGCTGAAATCCAGCACAATCAGCCCTTCGAGAGGCTGTCGTGCGGACGATGCTGCTGGGGCGCGGTCTTCGCGCTGTGCCCTCATCCTCGTTTCCCATTTCTTATTGTATTTATATATGAACGCTATGTTTGTTGACAAACGGTGTCAACAAATTGTTTTCTCCCGCCCCTGTGCCGCGGGCGTCGCCGGTCGGTCGCGCGCGGACATCGGTCGTTGCGCAGTTGAGGACGAGCATGACGAAAGCTGTGGCCACGCTGCGGGGCATGACATGGGACCACCCACGCGGTTTCGATCCGTTGCTTGCCTGCTCGAAAATCTGGCGTGCGCAATCGGGCGTTGAAGTCCGATGGGACCGCCGCTCCCTGCAGGACTTCGAGTCTTTTCCGATAAAACGGCTTGCGGAGCAGTACGACCTTATTGTCGTCGATCACCCGCATATGGGGCGCGTGACTGATGAGCATTGCCTGCTGCCTATGGATCAGGAAGAGCGGCAAGATGCGCTTTACGCGCTGCAAAAAGCGTCGATCGGGCCGTCCTTTGAGAGTTATCGCTGGGCTGGCCGCCAATGGGCGCTGCCGATCGATGCCGCATCGCAAGTCCAGGCATGGCGACCCGATAAGCTGGCCGCACCGCTTAGAACCTGGCGGGAGATTGTCCTGCTCGCAGAAAAGGGATGTGTAGGCTGGCCATTGCGGCCGCCACATTCGCTGATGTCGTTCTATACGCTGTGCGGGCAATTGGGGCGATCATGCCGGGTCGAGGGGCTGGACCACATCGACGCCGAAACCGGCGCTCGCGCGTTCGCGATGATGCGCGAACTATGTTCATGCCTCGACCCCGCGGCTTTTTCACAGGATCCGATAGCCGTCTTCGACGAAATGGCACAGGACGGATCGGCGGTCGCGTGTGCGCCGTTGATTTATGGTTACGTAAGCTATGCAAAAGCCGGATTCCGCCCGCATCGCATCGCCTTTGCCGATATTCTTGTCGTAGAGGACAAAGTCGGACGCCGCGGCTCGGCGCTTGGCGGAACTGGAATTGCCGTGTCCTCCAACTCGTCGTTCGCCGATGCCGCAATGGACTTCGCGTTTTGGCTCGCAGGTGCGGATACACAGCGCGGTCCCTACGCCGCTGCGGGTGGGCAACCTGGCCATGATGTGGCATGGAACGACTCCGAGGTGAATGGTCCCGTCTTGGACTTTTATCGGGCAACCCGTGCGACGTTGGAGGGAGCATGGGTTCGCCCGCGTCACGACGGATATATGCGATTTCAAGACGTCGCATCGCAGGAACTCAATGCCGCGCTTCAAATCAACGCTTCACCACGGACGCTGATAGCGCGCTTGAACGATCTCTTTCGTGAAACACTGCCGTCATGACCGAAACAGGCCGCAATTCTCCACCGGATATCCGCCCACTTTCCGGATTGCTCGTCATCGACATGGCACAATTTCTATCCGGGCCGTCCGCGGCGCTACGTCTGGGCGATCTCGGCGCGCGCGTGATCAAGATCGAACGGCCGGGAACGGGGGATATCTGTCGTCAGCTTTATCTGACGAATACCGATATGGGCGGCGACTCGACACTCTTTCACGCAATTAATCGCAATAAGGAAAGTTTTGCTGCCGATCTGAAGACGCAAGAAGGCGTGGAGGCGGCCTTGCAGCTTTTTGCTCGTGCCGACGTGGTGATCCAGAATTTTCGGCCCGGCGTCGCTGAACGGCTCGGACTCGATCACATGGCCGCGCACAGTGTCAATCCGCGCGTTGTGTACGCGAGCATATCCGGCTACGGGGAAACTGGCCCTTGGGCGGATTGGCCTGGGCAGGACTTGTTGGCCCAGGCGCTGTCTGGCGTAATGTGGCTCAATGGCAGCGACGCGGATGGCCCGGTTCCCGTTGGTTTGTCGATCGCCGACATGCTGGCAGGCCACATTGTGCTGGAGGGCATTCTGGCTGCGTTGGTGCGTCGCGGCGTCACCGGTGAAGGCGCGCATGTTCAGACGAGCCTCTTGGAGGCAATTGTCGACTTTCAATTCGAAGTTTTATCGACTCATCTGAACGATAAGGGGCGCCCGCCCAGGCGTTCTGCGTTCAACAATGCGCATGCTTATTTGGCCGCACCCTATGGCGTCTATGAGACGCAGAATGGCCATATCGCCTTGGCCATGGTCTCGCTAGAGCATCTCGCGGGTCTTATCGATCTACCGGGCTTGGCGCAGATGGTGCGTAATCCGCAGGCCTCCTTTGCGCGGCGAGACGAGATCAAGCGCATGATCGCCGATAGACTCCTGCAGAAGCCGACGGCGGCATGGTTGTCGCTCCTTCAGCCTGCCGGCGTCTGGTGCGCTCCGGTGCTTGGTTGGTCGGATCTGCTTGTCAGCGAGGCGTTCCGGCGCCTCGATATGCTCAATACGATTGTTGGAAACGACGGTACGCGATTGACGGCCACGCGCAGCCCGATTCGCATTAATGGCCAGCGGTCCGCGACGGCGGTCGCGGCGCCGAAGGTCGGAGAGCACACGGCGAAAATCCGCAAGGAATTCGGCCTGGAGCGCCGCACATGATGCGTTGTTCGTATGCGACGGCCGGACATCGCGTCAATCAGCATAATTCCATATTATGGTAGAAAATCTCACATTGTTATGTCACTCTCCCGCGACCGTTTCCGCCCGATGATCCCAAGGTTGAGAAGAGTGGAAGTATGTCGCTGGACTTTTCGCGCCGCCTGCTTTTGAAAAACGCCGCTTATGCGACGGCCCTTGGCAGAGCTCTCTCTCTTCAAAGCCTTGCGGGCGATGCGAGTTCATCTACGGAGGTGATGCATGAATTCGCCTATCGCGATGTGCGATTGACCGGCGGCCCGTTGAAGGGTCACTACGACCGAATCCACGCGCATTATCTTTCGCTCGACAATAATCGTCTGCTGAAAGTCTATCGCCAGCATGCCGAGCTCGATGCACCGGGCAAGGATATGGGGGGCTGGTACGACACAGATGGATTTGTCCCGGGGCACTCATTGGGACAATACGTCTCCGGTCTGGCGCGTCTTGGCAGCTGCACAGGCGACGCAGCCTGCCACGAAAAGGTCCACGCGCTGGTGGACGGGTTCGGCGCTGCGCTTGACCGCAATCCCAATCCGTACGCCGGGCCAAACGCGGAAAAAGTATGGCCGGCATACATTCTAGACAAGCATGAGATAGGCCTCATCGACGCCTACCGGCTGAGCGGTGTCGATAAAGCCAAGACCCTTCTGCCGCGCGTCATCGACGGCGCCAAGCCGTTTATTTCGCCGGTAAGCCGCGACCGTATCGGCAAAAAAGACCCACCTTACGACGAGACTTACATTCTTCCAGAGAACCTCTTTATCGCTTCGGAAATAACTGGGAATCGCCAGTTCCACGATATGGCAGTGAAGTACCTTCTGGATGAGGAATACTTCGACCCGCTGGCGCGAGGCGAGGACGTCTTGCCGGGCAAACATGCCTACAGTCACGTTATGGCCCTGAGCTCGGCGGGCAAAGCATATCTGACGCTCGGCGACAGAAAGTACAAGGCGGCTCTCGTGAACGCATGGCGCTTTCTGGAGTTGCAGCGTTACGCGTCTGGCGGCTGGGGGCCCGACGAAATGCTTGTCAGCCCGCATCTAGGCGCGCTCTACGATAGCCTGTTCAACACCAAAGCGCATTTTGAGACGCCCTGCGGCAGTTATGCGAGCATGAAATTCGCCCGTTATCTGCTGCGTGTCACCGGCGACGCGCGCTATGGCGACGGACTCGAACGGGTCGTCTACAACACCATTCTTGGTACGAAGTACCCAGACGGTGACGGCGGGTATCCATATTACTCCACATACAGTGCGGATGCGCGCAAGGAATTCTATCCGCAAAAGTGGCCGTGTTGTTCCGGAACATTGGTGCAGGGCGTGGCAGATTATGTTCTCAATCTCTATTTTCATTCGGCAGGTAATCTTTATGTAAACATGTTCGCGCCATCGGAGGTGCGATGGGACGTGCAGGGGACCTCGGTACGGCTGGTTCAAGAAACGAATTATCCGGCGGATGACAAGATCGTCTTGCGTCTGACAACCCGTTCAGCGGTGGCGTTCACGCTCCATCTGCGAGTCCCGGGATGGGTCGAAGGTTCACCAAATATCCTCGTGAACGGGCGGCCGTTCGAAGTAGCTGCCAGGCCAGGAAGCTTTGTAGCGATTCATCGTACCTGGAGGACCGGTGACCATATCGAACTGCGGTTGCCGCAGGTCTTTCGCACGGAACCGATCGACGAACTTCATAAGGATACGGTTGCCCTAATGAAGGGACCGGTGATGTATGTCTCGCTCAATCAGACGTCGGAGCAGGCAATGACGGTGTTGCCCAATCCCTTGGGATTGTCGCGCCTGTCGCGATCGCAGCAGGCCTACACGCAGTCCGAGTCGAGTAGGGACCTTGTCTTTGTGCCGTTCTATCAAGTGCAAGATGAAGATTACGACACGTATTTTCAGCAGACGTGACCATGACGAACAGGATTGAAGCGCGGTATTGGATCGAAACGGCCTATCCTCTGGAGCTTGCCGCAGCCTCGATCGCTGGCGAACAATCCACGGGTACTTTTGTTTCCGTCCCTGGAGAAACGGACGCGTTACGCTCACGTTGCGCCGCACGTGTCGAAAGGATCGTTGAACTCGCCAATGCTGATGAGCCTTCGCTGCCCGGCTCCGGGTTGCCGAAGGCCTGGGACGGTCAAAGACATACGGCAGAAGTGACGTTCTCTTGGTCGCTGGACAATATGGGGCCATCTCTTCCCAATCTGCTCGCCACCATTGCGGGCAATCTCTGGGAGTTGAAGGCGTTCTCGGGTCTGAAATTGCTTGACGTGAAATTGCCGTCGGCGTTTCTCGATGCGTATCAGGGGCCGCAGTTCGGCGTCGTCGGCACGCGCCGTTTGTGCGGTGTTCCCAAGGGTGTCTTGCTGGGGACCATCATCAAGCCAAGCGTCGGGCTTTCTCCGGAAGAGACGGCGGAACGCGTGCGCATTCTCGCAGAGGCGGGGATAGACTTCATCAAGGATGACGAGTTGCAGGCCGACGGGCCGCACTGCCCCTTCGCGTCGCGTGTACCGGCCGTCATGCGCGTCCTGCGAGTGCACGCCGAGCGTACGGGCAAGAAGGTGATGTACGCGGCCAATATCACCGGCGAAGTGGATGAAATGCTCTATCGGCACGATCTGGTGGCTCGCGAAGGCGGCACATGCATCATGATCAGTATGAACAGCATCGGCCTGCCGGCGCTCAAAGTGCTGCGGAAGCATTCGCGACTTGCGATCCATGGGCATCGCAACGGCTGGGGTATGTTCGGGCGCTCGCCGGCTATCGGCATGAGCTTCGTCGCCTTCCAGAAATTCTGGCGTCTGGCGGGGATAGATCACACGCATGTCAATGGCCTGCGCAACAAGTTCTGCGAAGACGATGCTTCCGTCATAGCGTCCGCGAAGGAATGTCTGACGCCGATGTTCGATGCGGCCGGGCGGGGTTGCGAGGTCATGCCGGTGTTTTCGTCGGGTCAGACCGTACGGCAGGCGGCCGACACCTTCCGCGCCCTCGGTTCGACGGACCTGATCTTCGCTTGCGGCGGCGGCATCATGGCACATCCAAAAGGTATTGCCGCCGGGGTGCGCAGCTTGCGCGAGGCCTGGGATGCCGCGGTTGCTGGCATCCCTCTTGCCGACTACGCGAAGTCCCACGGCGACTTGCGGTCGGCGCTCGAACGCTTTGCCGCGTGATGCGATCATGCCGCAGAGCGCATTGATCTACTCCTTTTACGGCGACGATTTCACAGGCTCGACCGATGTGCTGGAGAATGTTGCGGGTGCAGGGTTGCGCAGCGTACTGTTCCTCGGCGAGCCATCGGCAGAACATCTCCAACGCTTCTCGGATTGCCAAGTGATTGGCATTGCCGGCGACAGCCGCAGCCGCACACCCGCTTGGATGGATGAGAACTTGCCGCGGATATTTGCGCTGCTCAGATCATTCGATGCTCCGGTGACGCATTATAAGGTCTGCTCCACCTTCGACAGCGCGCCATCGCGCGGCTCTATCGGGCGCGCGATGGAAATCGGGCTGTCGGTCTTCGCGCCAGAGTTCGTGCCGATCGTCGTGGGCGCGCCGCATCTTCGCCGTTATGTTGTCTTCGGAAATCTGTTTGCGGCTGCTGGCGAGAATATCTATCGGATCGATCGCCATCCGACGATGAGCTGTCATCCTGTCACGCCCATGCACGAAGCTGACTTGCGCCGCCACCTCGCGTTGCAAACGGCAATGCCCATCGGGTTGATCGATTTGCAGACCCTTCAAGCGGGCGAATCCGAGGGCGTTCTTGCTGGCCAACTCGCAGAGGGACGGAAAGCCATATTGTTCGACGGTATCGATCGACGGATGCTGAACGAAATCGGACGCGTGCTGTCGTTAGGGGCCCGGCGCAAACATCTGTTTGCGGTTGGAAGTTCAGGTCTGACGCAGGCGTTGATATCGCAATGGCAGGCGGACGGCTTGATCCCGGACAGCGCTCCGTCGGTTCGACCGTCAGCAGCGGACTCCCTGTTGGTCGTCAGCGGGAGTTGTTCGCCCGTGACGGCAGGCCAAATCCGCTGGGCCGCTGCACATGGCTTCGAGAATATTGTTCTCGATCCGCAACATCTGATTCATGCGGCAGATGCGGCGATGGAACAGTACAGCGGTGCAGCGATCGCGATGTTGCGAAAGAGCGGGAAGGTCGTGCTTTACAGTGCGCTCGGGCCGCTCGCCGCGGAAACGCCGTCATTCGGTGACGCGCTTGGCCGGAAAGTCGGCGGGTTGCTGCGTAACGTCATCCTACGCAGCGGCGTAAGGCGGGTTCTGCTTGCTGGTGGTGATACATCGAGCCACGCGGTCGCGCAGCTTGGCCTTCACGCGCTCACTTGGGCGGGCAACCTGCAACCCGGCGCACCTCTTTGCCGGGGGCATTCGGATGACGCAGCGCTCGACGGTCTTGAGCTTGTGCTCAAGGGCGGCCAGATCGGCTCGGAGGACTTCTTCGAAAGAGTGCTTCTTGGGGCCGGATAATTAAGCCGTCTGCAGAACAGATGCCCGCTCTTCGTCGGTTGTAAGCCCGTTCGTGCAATTGATCTGCGAAAATATCAGCGCAGCGACGAACACCATCAAGGCCACGACGCGGACCGGCAGATCGTAATTTCCGGTCGCGCTCACGATGTAACCGAATGCGAGGGTGCAGAATAGTCCGCCGAGTTGGCCTGAAGTATTCATGATGCCGGTCGCGACGCCGCCGAATTGGCCTCCGATGCTCATGCACATCGCCCATGCCGCCGGCAACATCAGGTCCATTACCGCGAAACTCGCACTTGCCAGTACGACGATGGCGATGTGGCCGCTCGACATACTCATCAGGAGCAGCAGCACGCTGACCACGACAAGGCAGGTGGATGTGATGATGCGGTAGGCATATTGGACGCCGATCCGTTTGGCGAGGGCGTCGCACAGCATGCCGCCCAGAATGTTGCTCCCGATGCCGAGCAGGAAGGGGAATGAGGCATAAACGCCCATTTGCGCCATCGTGAAATGGCCGGCATGGAGCATCCAGGTTGGAAACCAGTTGAAATAGAACCAACTGCCCCAGGCGTAGAATCCGTAGGCGACCGTGATGAGCCAAAGCTGCCGAAGCCGCAGCAGTTTCTTCCAGGGCGGCGAGCGATGCAGCCCGTCGTCACCTTGCTTACCGATCGCGCCCACTTCTTCGGGGGTAATGCCGGGCTGCTGCGCAGGTTGATCGTGATACCAGCGGTGCCAGAAGATGGCCCAGACCAATCCGACGCCGGCCAATGCCCAGAATACCGCACGCCAGCCGAGATATTCCTCCAGTGGCACCAGCAGCAAAGGCGCCAGCGCACCGCCGAGCCGGCTGGCGGCCCAGATGGCGCCTTGTCCGCGCGCGCGTTCGTGTGCGGGTAACCAGCGCCACAACACGCCGGCGGAATTTGGATAAGCGCCAGCCGCGCCGATGCCGAACAGAAATCGCGTCGCCGCCAGTTGAAGGAAGTTCTGGCACCATCCGGTCAGTGCCGTGAATGCTGACCACCAGACGGCGATGCGCGTCAACTCCCGCCGATGGCCGTTCTTGTCGCCCATGGCGCCGGAAGGGATTTCGAAGATGCCGTAGGCGATGACGTAAGCGCTGAGCACCCAGCCCCACTTGTCAGGGCTAATATGTAAGTCCTGCTGGATCTGCGGTCCGGCGACCGCGATGGCCATGCGGTCGAGAAAGGTGATGATGGAGACAACGCTGAGCAGGCCGACGACGATGTAGCGCTTCTTCAAGCGACGCCCCCGTGCAGAACGTCGCGAACGTGCTTTACGCCGAGTTCCGGGCTCGAGAGGATCGGCGCGGACACGGCGCCCGGAGCAAGCGCCCCGGCGAGACGTGCCATGGATGCCTGGGCAAGTACGATGACGTCGACGCCGCGCATTTTGTTCGTGAGGGCATCGGCGACGATCCGGTCGTGCGTCGCCGTGTCGCCGGCGATGACGGCTTCGAACGCGCCGTCGCAGAGGCAGTCGGTAATCTCGATTTGCCTGCCAGCTTCCGCGGCTTTGCGATGGACTAGAGCGATGGTCGGGTCCAGCGTCGTCCGCAACGTCGCAACAACGCCGATACGCGTTCCGAGGCCCACAGCCTTCGCCGCCATGGCCTCGTCGACTCGAATGACCGGGCGATCGAATATCTTCCGGGCGACGTCAACGCCTGGCCCGATCGACGAACAGGTGACTAGCACCGCATCAGCGCCAGCTTCGAAGCCGGACCCTATCATCCAGATCAGCCGCCGGATCGTGGTATTCTGCAGATGGCCGGTTTCGATCGTGTTCTTGATCAGACTTTCGTCGACCATGTGAAAGATGCGCGTCTCCGGCATCCATTGCGCACAAAGTGTGCCGAACAATGGCGTGAGCATTGGTGAGGTGTGCAGCAGCGCGAGCTTTTTTGCCATTTGACCGTTGCCCCTCCCGAAGTGCTTTTGCCTGCCCGCGACACCGGCGTCGCTGCAGCCTTCGCTCACTCAACTGCCATGCGGCAACATAGTCAAGATATGAATTCAAGTATCATATAATGACATATCGCAAAATCGCTGATGGCGGCAGGAAACAGTCAGGCACCGAAATCGTAGTCTCCGGAACCTACCTCGACGGTCAACAACGACGTGTTCCTGTCGAGGACCTTCAGATCGGGGCGGCGATCCAGGAGGCGGCCGCTTTCATGCCAAACGGTGCTGCGTGCCGGCAGCTGGATTCGTGCGATGGCATTGGCAGGAACGGAGAGGCGAAGGCGGGAAAGGCCTGCAGCGTCGCCGCTCACGTCGGTCGTGATGCGCCCGAGGCAGGATTGATACTCCGCGTGCACACGGCCCAGGCGTGTGTCGAAGATCGGATTTACGTCAATCCGCCTGAAGCCCGGTGCCGCCGGACTGATCCCGGCTAGCCGTCGGTACAGAAAGCCCACGACCGCGCCAAACGCGTAGTGATTGTAAGAATTCATTGAGACGTCGCCGACGTCGCCGTTCCAGCGCTCCCACATCGTGGTCGCGCCCTTGCGTATCATGTAACCCCAGGACGGATACTCCGTCTGCAGCAGCAGCGACACGGCAACATCGGCGTGCCCGGTGTCGCTGAGCGCGTCCAGTAGGTAGGGCGTTCCCAAGAATCCGGTTGAAAGCTTCGTGCCACGCGCCCGGATGCCGGCCGCGAGATGGTCGCCGGCCGCGGCGCGCAAATGTTCGGGTACTAGCCCGAAACGCAGTGCCAGCACGTAACTTGTCTGGCTGCCGTTGCCGATCGTGCCATCCGGCCGCACGAAAGTCGAAGCGAAGGCCTGACCGATCTTTCCCCGCATCTCTGTGTAACGAGTGGCGTCGCCGACCAGTCCGATTGCCTTGGCCATCTCGGCCATAAGGCTGGCGACGTAGGCCCAATAGGCAGTCGCCACGAGCATCCGAGGTGTGGTTTCATCCCACGGCTGCTTGGCATCCACCGACAGCCAGTCGCCGAGGTCCAGGCCGCGCTTGTTGCGCCACAGAAAGTCGGGGTTTGCGTCGGAGACAAAAGCGATCCAGGCGGACATCGCGGCCCAATTGTCCTCGATGACCCGCATATCGCCGTAACGGCGGTAGAGCGTCCACGGCAGGATAACGCCGGCTTCGCTCCATCCTGCAGTCAGCATCGGCGGGAAAGAACGCGGCTGCGGCGTGACAACCGGGAAAGCGCCGTCGGGCGTCTGTCCGGCGCGCACTTCGGCCAGGAAGCGTCGGATGAAGGCATCGACGTCCATATTGAAAGCAGCGGCATCTAGGAAAACCTGAATGTCACCCATCCAACCCATGCGTTCGTCGCGCTGTGGACAGTCAGTCGGCACGCCGAAGAAATTCGAACGTTGGCTCCACAGTGCGTTGTGCCAGATATGCTGGACAAGAGCATTTTCGACGGTGAACGTGCCGGTCGCAGGGGCGTCGGTGTGGACGACGACGCCATCGAGGGACTTTGCGTCGGGTCGGCCCGGGTAACCTGTGACTTCCACATAGCGAAAGCCGTGATAGGTGAAGTGCGGTTCGTAAGCCTCGCCAGCCGGATCGCCGCGAAGCACATACGTGTCCGTTGCCTTGGCGCCGCGCAGATTGCTTGTGTCGATCTCGCCGGAGGGCTTGAGGATCTCCGCGTGACGCAGAGTAATGGCGGTGCCGGTGGTGCCCTTCGCGCGCAAGCGGCACCAGCCTGCGAAGTTCTGCCCGAAGTCGAGGACGAACGTACCGGGGCGCGGTTCGGTCACGCTCTTGGCGGAAAGTGCCTGCATTTCGCGGATCGGCGGACTCACCTGAGGTATAAGGCGGACGAGCGGCTTTTCACCGGTGTCTACTGGGCGCCAATGACTGTCATCAAAATCTGCTCTGTTCCAAGTCGACTGCTCCAACCGCGCGTCGTAGGTCTCGCCATTGTAGATTTCCGACGTCCGTATGGCGGATGGCGTCGTGCGCCAATTCCCGTCGGTGGTGACGATGTCTTGGCTGCCGTCCTGGTAATCGAGCACAAGCCGCGTCAGGAAACGTCGCGGGCCGTTGCCGAGCGAAAAGCGCTCGTTGCGCCACGCGAAAGCGCTGGCATACCAGCCGTCGCCGATCAGAAGTCCGATCACATTCTCGCTGCTTTGCAGAAAATCCGTGACGTCGTAGGTTTGGTAAAATACGTGATCGCTCGCAACCGCAATCTCCGGCGCAAGACGTGCGTCTCCGACGCGGCGGCCATTCAGATAGGCTTCGTAGGCCCCCAGCGCTGTCGCATACAGACGTGCGCGTGCTATCGGCTTGGCGACTGAGAAAGAACGGCGAAAGAGCATCGCGTCGGCTGCCGGCCAGGGTTCGCACCATGCGTGCGCATGCGACGACTGCGAATGCTGCCAGGCGCTGTCGTCGAACGACGTCGTGGTCCAGTCCGAGGCATCTAGATTCGAAACGCGCCAGTCCGGACCTGACGTAAACCGCGTTACATGGCCGTCCCTTGACGTTACGCGCAGGAGCGCTGCCACGGCGCCGCCGTCGGGCGGTAGGAAGCCGTCCGTCAGCGCCGTCGCCTCGACGCAAATGACGTTGTCGCCGCCGACGAGAGAAACCGGAATCGTCTGCATCGTTCCCCAGAACACTTGGCCGGGCAACTGCGCCGGTCGACCGTTTGTCCAAACGCCGACCAGATTGTCCTTGGCCGAGAGAAGAAGCTTGGCGTCGGCGGGGTCCGCCGGTAGAGAAAAACGGAAGCGGAATTTCCGCGGCCGTGGATCAAGTGGCTTGCCGTCCCATATCCAATGCAGCCCGGCCGCACGGTCTGCGGCTTCTTCGGGCTCCTGCGCAATCAGCCAGTCTCCCGTCCAATCGGATGGAGCTAATAGGCCCATTTCAAACCAACTGGCGTCGCTATGGGCGGACCGGCGGCCTGTCTCGTCCCAGATTTGAACCCGCCACCAAGCGCGTTCGGCCGACTGCAGCGGTCGGCCTTCATACGGGACCTCGAAACAGCGGTCCGATTTGACGCGTCCGCTGTCCCAGATATCCGCCACGCCCGCTTTCAGCTTTGTCTCCGACGATGCCGCCGTGATGCGATAGGCCGATTGCTTCGCGCCTCGCCGTCCGGACTGCAGTTGCCACGAGAATCGCGGCTTAAGCGTGTCGAGCCCAAGCGGTCGGTCGATGAACTCCGTCTTAAGCGCCGTAGCCTGCAACCCGTTTGCCCGCGCGCGTGCCGGCCCGGGGGCCGCCGCGATCAAACCTGCTGCTATCATAAAGTCTCGACGATCGATCTTCAGCATGGGCTGCTCACTTTCAAAACGGCTGTTGTTAAAACGGCTATCGTGAAGACGAATCAGTGCTGTGTTTTTGCTGCCGCGGCAGGCTTCAGCCGTCGGCAAATCCGCCGCATGTGACCGGTTCTGTCTTTGTGGACGCGGCAGGCGTATGTCGGCTTCGTCGGCGTTGGCTTTGTATCGGCGGGGTTGTCCACCATTGGGGCCGTCGCTCCGCTGGGAGCGGCGAACTGCTTCAAGTCTATCGCCTCGGCCATCGCGGTGTTGCCGGCATCGTTCGGATGCAGGTTGTCGCCGAACTGATAAGCACCGATGAAGCGCAATGGATGCGCCGGGTCGCGTAGCGCGGAATCGAAATCGATAACGCCGTCAAAGGCGCCGCTGGTACGAATCCACTTGTTGACAGCTTCGCGGACCTCTTCGCCTTTCGGGCTGTAATAGACGGCACCTTCGTACGGCGTCATGGTGCCGCCAAAGATCTTCAGGCCGCGGGCGTGGGCGCGGGCGATGAGTTCTTTGTACGCGCCGATAATGTCGTCGACGCTGAGAGGGCCGGTATCGCCGTCGGGCGAATAGGCCCAGCCGATATCGTTGATGCCTTCGAGCAAGATGATGTCGGTGACCCCTGGGATATCCAGTGCGTCGCGTTCAAAGCGATCCAGCGCCTTTGGACCGGCGCCATCGTGCAGCAGGCGATTGCCGCTGATCCCCGAATTGACGACGACCAAATTCTCGGTCGCTGGGTCCTTGGAAAGGCGTAGCGCCAGTTGTTCGGGCCAGGCCAAGTTGAGGCCCGGTGTCACGCCCGCTCCTTCGGTGATCGAATCGCCGAAGGCGACGATGACGTGGCGCGGTTTGTCGGTTTCGACGTCGACGCCGGACGCCAGCGCCGGCGCTCTTGCGATCGTCCAGCTGGGCAGTATTGCTTCCGAGCCATGGTCGCCGTGACCGGAGATTTTGACCAACGTCAAATGCGCGGCCGGCGCGAGCCTGCCGGGATAGTAAATCGAGATAGCGACCTCGTCGAACGCATGCGTTTTCATATTTATAGGGTCGCTGACCAATGCCTGCCCGGTTGGAATGATGGCGTCCGGACGGCCGTCGAAGGTGATTTGGTGATCGGTCTCGGGTTCGGTTACGCCGTTGGGCGAGGACAATGCGATATGCACGGAACCGATCTTGACGGGTGATAGTCCCAATTCGTTCGTCAGCCGCACGCGCAGTCGATCGCCGCCCGCTTCGAGGCGGAGAACCTGGCGGACTGTCTGGTGGTCGAATATCCGCACATCATTCCATGTCAGAACTGAAGTTGGCGGGAACGGCGGCGAATACCATGCAGCAATCCAGTGCGCCGGCGCGGCGGTTGAGGCTGGCGCGGCTTGGGCTGCGGGCGGGGCGCTCAGGGCGACAACAATGGCTGCTATGAATAGGACATGAGGTATTTTCATCGAATTTCTCCTTCGGACGGGTTCAGTGATGCGCGGCGAGCGCGTTGCCGAGACCGATGACAACCGTCGACCCCACCAGGACTGCAAGACCGAGAGTTAAGAGCGTCAGGCTGCGTCTGCTGGCGCCCCGCCATTCCCGTAGCGCCAGTCCCCAAAAGGTTGCGAAGATAATGATGCTGGCCATATGCAGCGTCCAACTGGAGAACGCGTAACGGCCCATCTGGCTCTCTCCCATCGTGTAGAAAAAGAACTGGAAGTACCAGGCCGTGCCGCCCAGGGCGCAAAGTAGGTAGTTTCGGGTCAGCGGTGCGGCAACAAGGGACGCATCGGCAGAGGCCCCGCCGACGAAATCGCGAGCTGTCCGATTCTTCAGAATCAGCAAAAGGCACCACAGAGCGTTGGTGGTGAAACCGCCGAGCAAAACAACGACCAGGACCGGCAACCCCTGCGACAGCGGGTCGGTGCCGTGCTCCAGGGTCAGCCGGCGAATCGGATCTCCGGCATCCAGACCATAGGCGAAGCAGGCGCTCATGATTCCGGAGAAGATCGCGACCAGTATGCCTTTGCGGAAGTTGGTGATCTTGAGTGGCGTGTCTTCGCCCTTCTGCGTCTGCTCGATTTCCTTATTGTGTCCTGCAATCCCGACGATCCAGATTCCGAAAAGCGCGGTCGCGACGCCTAGAAGTATGACGATCCCGCCGGTGGTATGGATGAGGCTTCCGAAAAGCTGACCGCTGACCAGGGGCGGGATGAGTGTTCCGAAGGCGGCCGTGAGGCCGAGCGCGACGGCCGTTCCCAGCGAGATGCCGAGATAACGCATGGTGAGGCCGAAAGTCAGCCCGCCGAACCCCCACAGCGCGCCGAAGAGGTAACACTCGCCCAGCGTAGCTGGCGGCGTCTGCGACAGGACGAGGAGGAGGTCGTGCGTTCTTAGGGCGGCGAAAAGCCAGGGCGCGATAATCCAGCTGAAGAACCCGCCGACTAGCCAGAAAATCTCCCAGGACCAGCCTTTGACCGAACGATACGGCACATAAAAGCTGGCCGATGCCAGTCCGCCGATCCAATGGAAGACCACGCCCAATAATGGGTTTGGCACCATGCTTTCCTCCCATTCCCTGTCATCTGCGCGCGCCGCTTCGAGTTGTTTATCGTTCGCATGTACGACTATGCGGGCCGCAAAGACGGTCCGCCCGGATGTTGCAGCCACGGCCGTTGGCGATCATGGCCGCACACCCGCGAATCGGCTAAGAGGCCGACCGCGCTCTACAATTCCACGGTATTTAGGACGGTGGCCCACAATTTGGTCTTCGGGGCGTCGGCGTCCCCGATCGCGACGAACCGCCACCTTTGCATGAACGACAAAGTCGCCGGTATGTCGTATATTGCGACGGGACATAGGACTATTCTCGTCTTCGATTGCGTACGCTGTAGTTATGGACAGAATGTCCTATATGCTCTGGTGAGACTCTCGGGATAGGCACAATTCGTGAAAAGGTCGCCGATGCACTGTCATGACGGATTTCGTCTCAAGGACGCAGCATCTACGTCCTTTAGTCCCACATTCTAATATCGGTATTACATTATGGGAAAGAAGCGGTCAATTAACGGCGATGACGAAACCTCCGGGGAGGCTCGTGTCCGGCTGGGGAGCCAGACCTTGTTCCGCGGCCTCGACGTCGTTGAAGTTGTGGCGCAGGGGCCGGTCACGCTCAGTGAGTTGGCCGAGCGGTTGGAATTGACCCGCAGTACGGCGCATCGTCTGGCGGCCGCGTTGGTGGACCGCCGCTATCTGACCTTTGTTCCGCGCATCGGTTACGGTTTGGGCCCAAAGCTGCTTGAATTGGGCTACAAGGTCCGCGACGAACTCGATCTGCCGCGCATCGCATCGCCGCATCTCGAACGCCTCGCCGTGGCGACCGAAGACACGATCCATCTGGGTGTCCTGGATCGCGGCCGGGTTCTCTATCTCGACAAGATTCCGGGACGCCGCCGTATCTCGATCAGGTCCCGCATCGGGGAGTTGGAGCCGATCTCGCTGAGCGGGCTTGGTAAAGCGTTGATTCTCGATCACGACGAAGACGACTGGGTGAAGTTCTTTCACGAAGAAGGCGGGGCCGGGCGCGCAGGTGTTCCGCTGGTCGAGTGGCTTGCGCGGATGCGGAATTTTGCGCAGGACGGCTGTGCCTTCGACCTCGAAGAAAACGAGGACCAGATTCGATGCGTGGCGGCGCCCGTTCGCGATGTCGAAGGGCGGATCATCGCGGCGATAAGCGTCTCCAGCGCTGCGCAGTACATGAGCGACGAGCGGATGAAGATGTTGTCGAAGATCGTGACGGAAACGGCCGATCGCATCAGCATGAATCTCGGCTGGACGGGCGGCCGTCCGGCATCCAAAAAAAGAAAATCGAAGCGCTTGGTTGCTTCGTCGCGGACGAAAGTGGCGCGTCAACGCGGACGCGTTGCTTCGGTCAAGTACAGATAGCCGACCGCCGCGGCGCGCTTTTCAGCCGAGCCGCACGATTGCCATGCTGCGGATTCGCACGGGCCCCAAAAGGCCCGCCGGAGAGAGTTCGGTACCGGGTCCGCCGGGAAGCCATGATTGGCCCTTGCGCAGCATGGGAACGACAAATGTCGTGCGCTCGTCCTGCGGCTTGCCGTAATCACCGATCAACCGGTTGCGCCAAGTGTTGGTGATGGCGATTTCCATCGTATTGCGCCCTGCCTTCGCGGCACGTGTGACGTCGATCGTGAAGGGTGGTTTCCAGAGCACGCCGAGGTCGTGGCCGTTCAGGCGGACATGCGCCAAATCATGTACCTCGCCGAGTTCCAGATACAGGCGGTGATCGGGCCGTAGGTTCGGCAGGGTGAACCTCACGCTATAGCTGGCGGTCCCTGAATAATATTTGACGTCCGGGTTCGTTTGCGTGGTCCAGGATTCGAGGGTCTGAAGACGAAGCGTAATCGGCTGGGGGAGGCGCTCGCTGAAGCGCAATGCCCAGGGGCCTTCGACGATGAATGTTTCCGGCTGTTCTCGAAGCGTCAACGGTAGAGCGCGCCCGGAGCTGCTGCGCAAAGTCCATGTGCCAGGCTCTTCCAGCAACGCCTCAATACGCCCATTTTCCTGACGGAGGAGTACAGCCGCAGGATTCGAACCCGTGATCGCTGTCACGAATTCTGTATTTTCCGACGGTCGCGCAAACAGGACGAAGACGGATCCTGCGGGGTCGAGTGTCAACGGCACATTGGTACGTCCGTCCCGTTCTTGCCAGAAAGCGAGCGTTTCGACATTGCCGGTATCCGGATGCCAGAGTTCGGGCACGCGTCCGTGGACCCTGAAGGCCGCGTCGATGCGCAACGGACCGTTGGTCTGGTTGCTGAGGAAATAGAGGTCCCATTCGTCGCTGTGGCGGTGCGTCCATTCGACATGTCCGGCTGGCAGGGCTGCGCCCGTTTCCAGTCTGATGTCGATATCCGGAACAAGGCTAAGTTCGGCAAGAACATCCGGAAGTGGCTTGCCCCAGACGACGCGGCCGGCGCCTACACGACGTTCTATGCGCTGCACGCCGTCCAAGTCACCCCACAGTTCCTGCGCGACGGTCTGCACGGCGCGGTCGGCCGTCGGCCATTCGACGAAACTTGGAGAGCGTTCGGGGCGCGGTCCGACGATGGTTACACCGCCGTTCGCAAACTCGCGCAGCTTTTCGGCGATCTCTGGCGTTAGGAGCCGGTCATCTGGCAGGATCAGCACGCGGTAGCGCGCCCCGCTGTCGAGCACGATCATGCCGTCCTTGACGCGCGACAGATGCAGGATCGCGTCGCGATTGATGGAATCATAAGCGTAGCCGTCCGGCAGGGGGATGCTGAGCTGGCGTGGCAACAGCGACCGTGCCGGAATGTTCTCGCCGGTAAAATAACAGAGATCGCTGACCGCCCGCCCCGATTGCAGCATCGCGTGGCAGCGCTTGAGGTAATCGAACCAAGCTTTTCCCGGTTTCCACCATGTCTGGGTGCGGCTGAAGAAGGTGCCGATCCCGTTCAGCGTGATGCCCGGCGCACGGTTGGTCCACGGCTGTTGCGCGTAGACGTGAAGCATCAGTCTGTTGATGCCTTCGCAATAGTTGTGATCGCCGAGCGCCTTGAAGATGAACGGATTTTCTCTCCAGTCCATCAGACCTTCGGTAAACGACTCGGCACCAGCGCACTTCTTGCCATAGAGACGAGAGCCGTTCACGGCATCCTTGATATCGGTTGGCTTATCGTTGCGCGGGGTATGCAGCCAGAATTCCCCCATCGGCAAGTCAACGTATCGGGCATGCTCCATGCCGTCGGCCGGGAAGGTCGGGTTCGCGGGCTCTGCGCTGAAAACACAGCCGTGCTCATGCGCCAGAGTCGCCATCGTCTTGAAGAAGTTTTGCTGCATGAGGGTGTTGATCGCATGCCGCACGTCTAGCAGCACGCGCTCGCTGACGTCCGCGCTCACCATGGGAACGCCGGTCATCAATGCTATATAAGGTAACAGATGGTAGCCCTTTAGCATCCGGAAATTGTCGCGGAAGCTTGGAGACCAGTTCTGCGTGCCGGCTTCCCAACTGTCGACATGAAATGCGTGCAGGACTTTCCCGGCGTATCGGGGTCCCACACGCTTCAAGGCTTGTCCGAACCAATTGTCGAACAGCAGCGTGGCGGCTTCGGAATTGAAACGATCGCATTCGAGCCCCTCCGCGTCGCCGGCCGCGGAGTTCATCTTGCCGGTGGTTGTGTAACCGATGCGGAGGATGCGCCAGCGGCCTTCCGGTGCCTCCCAAGTCAGCGTCCCGTCAGCCGAAAAGCGGGACGTCAGATCGACAACGTCGTTGAGCTGCACGCAAGCGCTGTCGGGTACGTCCTTAGAAGTCGTTCGCCGGCTGATGGCCCATTGCTCGCCGGTTTTGCCCTGCCATTGATGAATGCGCGGTTCGCTGGATAGGACAATGCTGAAGAAGCGCAAGCGGGTGTCCTGCCCGAAATCGTATTCCTCTTCATAAGGCTGTGGCGGAATCGTATGGTGAACGAGGCGAAAATAGCGCGCCGTGGTTTGTGGCAAGGCGTGCGTCAGCGTCGTCAAGTCGGTCTGCCAACCGTGTTTCGGATATTCGAGGCTACCGATCCGGCGGAAGGTCTCGCCGTCATCGCTGGCCTCGACGTCGAGGCTGTTGGCCGCGCGATAGACGCCCGGCGCATAGCCAGGCGCTGGCGGTGTATGCACCGTGATGGAGCGAAGCGTGAACGGTTTCTCGAATGCATAGGTGAACCATCCAGGCTCTTCCGTATTGACGATCTCGTCTGTATTTGCCGGGTCGGTGACCTTGTTTGCGTCGCTCACCAGAAGCGGAAGATTGCTCGTGATCGTCGCTTTCCGAGTAAGACTGGTTTCGCTCCAGTTCTCCGGAAACGGGAATGCAATGATGGCGATATCGCGATAGTAGTCGTAAAGGCTCGTAGGCTGCTGCGGCGGGCCTTGATAGCGGCTACCGCCTTCGATCGTTTGCTCGCTCCAGACGACGTGTTGCATCGACAGTTCGGGCGTGATCCATGGGCCGGCTGCGGTGCCCCAGCCGTCACAACAATTCATCGCCAGAACGATTCCAAGACGATCTGCTTCCGCAACCGCATGCTCGAACAGTTTCCACCAGTAAGGCGACAGCGTTGTTGCGGGCGGGCTTACGAGCGTGTCTTTGCCGCTCTTTCCAATCGTGAAGAGCATTGGCCTTGAAATGCCGGCGGCGTGCATGGCTTCAAGATCGGCCGTAATCCCTTCGGGAGTTACGTTTCCACCGAGCCAATACCAATATGCACCGGGATGCGCGTCTGGCGGCGGGTTACGAAAATCCCACGCAAGCGCCGTTTTGCCTTCAAGCGTGGATGCGCCCGCGGGCGCCCGGGCTTCGGCTTTCCGTGCCAGTGCCGGCGTCAGTCCGCTGGCGGCCATCAGGCGTAGAAGAAATCGACGGTCTATCTTCCACCGCGATGACTGTAAGTCTTGGGAGGCTTCGTTCTTGGACATGGACACTCCGCGGCCGCACTCAGGGTATTCCATATTGTGATCATTTGATGCAATAAATGAAACAGGCACTTGCGAGGATACGCCACGAATTGCTATCGCTGCGAACCGGCGCACGTCGGAAGGCGCGGCAGGTTTGAAAACGTTCCAATCGGTCGTTTCACGGAGATGATCCATCCCATGCTTCGGAACCGTCGTCTGCGGGCCGTCTGCCTCGGTGTCACATGTCTATTGGGCGGTTGGTTCATGTCCGCCGATACGGCGCGGGCCACGCCCGCGACGGCCACGGCGTTAGGCCGTCTCTGGATGGGCGCGGCATGGTATCCTGAGCAATGGCCGGAGCAGCGCTGGGACAAAGACCTCGCCTTGATGCAGGCAGCGGGCGTGAACGTTGTGCGCGTCGGTGAATTCGCCTGGAGTAGTTTGGAACCCGCCGAAGGTAAGTACGATTTTGATTGGTTGGCGCGCGCCATCCGGCTGGCGCAGAAGCACCATATCTTTGTCGTCATCGGTACGCCCACCGACGCTCCACCGGCCTGGCTGACAAGCAAATATCCGCAGGTTTTGCGTGTTGACGGCGACGGCCGTCGCGCCGAACACGGGAACCGTCGGCAATTTTCCTATTCCAGTTCGCTTTACCGCAAGTTCTGCCGTGACATCGCTTCCAGGCTGGCACAACGGTTTGGGCATGATCCGGACGTCATCGGTTGGCAAATCGACAACGAATACAGTGACGAATCCTTCGACCCCGATACGCGCAAGATGTTTCAGGACTGGTTGCAGCAGCGTTACAAGACGCTCGACGCGCTAAATACGGCGTGGACGACGACCTATTGGAGCCAGACCTATACCGCATGGAATCAGATTCCGCTCAATGACAAGTCCGGTAATCCCGGATGGATGCTCGATCACAAGCGCTTCGTAACTGCAACTTGGGTGAGTTATCAGCAGAACCAGATCGATGCCATGCGCCCCTATGTCAATCCGCGGCAGTTCATCACCACGAACATCGGCGGGCTGGGCTGGAGCGACAATTGGGACCATTACGCGATTACGCGTCCTCTCGATATCGCAGCCTGGGACCCCTATGTGGGCGAAGGTCATCTCGATTTCTACCGGCACGGAGCGGTCAGCGACTATGTGCGAGGGTGGAAACGGCAGGACTTTTGGGTCATGGAGACCCAGCCTGGCTTCGTCAATTGGGCGCCGGTCAATAACGCGCTGTACAAAGGCGAAGTGCGCGCGATGGCATGGGAATCCGTGGGCCACGGCGCCGATGCGGTTCTCTATTGGCAATGGCGCAGTGCACTCAATGGGCAAGAGCAGTATCACGGCGCCCTTGTCGGGCCGGACGGGGAACCCTTGCCGCTTTATTCCGAGGTCGCCCAGATCGGTCGCGAATTTGAGACCGCATCGGCGGCGATCGCCGGCACGACGCCGCAATCCGATATCGCCATCATCACGACATATGACAGCCGTTGGGCGATCGACTTCCAGCCTCACAACAAGCTTTACGACCAGCTCGCGGTTCTGCTCGATTATTATCGACCGCTCGACGATCTGACGCATTCTGTCGATGTCGTGAATGCTTACGCGCCGCTCGACCGGTACAAGGTGGTATTCGCGCCGAGCCTCAATGTGATTCCCGCCGACCTGGCGCAACATCTGGCTGACTATGTGCGTCATGGCGGTCATCTGGTGCTTGGTCCCCGCAGCGGCATGAAGGACCAGTTCAACCGCCTCAACATACAGCGCCAGCCTGGCCCGCTGGTGGGCGTGCTCGGAGGTCGTGTCGAACAATTCTATGCGCTGGACCAACCGCTTGCCGTGTCGGGTTCTATCGGCAGCGGAACGGCTTCGATCTGGGGCGAGACGCTGTCCGTGCAGTCGCCTTCGGCGAAAATATTGCTGAAATACGGAAAAAATCGCACGTGGCTCAGCGGTGAACCTGCGGCAATTACGAACTCTTACGGAAAGGGTTCGATCACCTATCTCGGCGCATTGCTGGATCCCGCGCTGATGCGCCGTTTCATCGTCCAGGAACTGCATGACGCCCATGTCGCCGCGCTGTTTCCACCGCTGCCCTCCGACGTGGAACTGATGCGGCGAGTCGGCAAGTCGCACGCGATCTTCATCCTGATCAATCACGGCCCGGGCAACCGTGTGGTGCGGCTTCCCGTGGTGATGCACGATATTCTCCGGGGCGGTCGGGACGTCCGGACCGTCCATCTGGCCACCCAGGGCGTGGCCGTTCTGGAGGAGTCGAATGCGCACTGATCGCCGCTGTTTGCCGCATGTTTCGCGCCGGACTTTCACCTCCGGCCTGGCGACGACGCTCGCCGTGGCCGCCGCTCGGGCAGGCGGTGAATCTGCGGGATACGCGCGGCGACTTCGTGCCCAGCTCGCGGCCGTCGACCAAACCATCAGGCGCGGTCCGTTCAAGGCCGATTGGAAGTCACTGGAGACCTATCGCGAGCCGGCGTGGTTTCGTGACGCCAAGTTCGGCATCTTCATTCACTGGGGCGTCTATTCCGTGCCGGCCTTCGCCAACGAATGGTATTCGCGGAACATGTATGTCGAAGGTTCACCGGAATACGAATATCACCGGGCGGTGTACGGGCCGCAATCGAAGTTCGGTTACAAGAATTTCATTCCGATGTTCACGGCCGACAAATTCGATCCGGAGGCCTGGGTCGATCTGTTTGCGGCAGCCGGCGCGCGCTACGTCGTGCCCGTGGGGGAGCATTGTGACGGTTTTCCGATGTACGATTCGCAATTCACCGACTGGGACGCTGCCAAGATGGGGCCGAAGCGCGACGTTGTCGGCGAACTGGAAAAGGCGGTACGCGCCCGAGGCTTGAATTTTGGCGTTTCGTCGCACCGCGCCGAACACTGGTGGTGGTACAACCCCGGCAAAGCCTACGAATCCGATGTCGATGATCCGCGCTACGCTGGACTCTATGGGCCGGCGGAGCCGATGACATTGCCTGCCGATCACAATCCGGGCGAGCCTGATCCAAGCCACCTCGAGCGGTGGCTGCCGCCGTCAAAAGCGTACCTTGACGACTGGTTGGCGCGCAGCACCGAACTGGTGGACAAATATCATCCCGATTTCATCTATTTCGACTGGTGGATCAATCAACCGGCGTTCGCGCCGTACCTCGAACGCATGGCTGCGTATTTCTACGATCGGGCCGCGGCGCGCGGCCAGGGACCGGTCCTCACCTACAAGGAGGAGGCATTCCCGCCGGGAACAGCAGTCCTCGACGTCGAGCGCGGCAGGCTGGACGAGCTGCGCCTCAGGCCGTGGCAAAGCGATACCTCGGTGAGCATCAAGTCCTGGGGTTACGTCAAGGATGACGCATATCGCACCGCTCCGTCGCTCCTCGTCGATCTGATCGACGTCGTCAGCAAGAACGGAAATTTGCTGCTGAATATCGGACCGCGCTCCGATGGCACCATACCGGAACAGATCCGGAAAGTTCTCAAGCAGATTGGCACATGGCTGTCGGTCAACGGCGAGGCAATTCACGGCACGCGGCCGTGGGTGCTGTATGGCGAAGGTTCGACGAACTCGGGTACGGCGGAAAAAAAGGAAGTCGTGAATCCGGCCTATACGGCCGCCGATATCCGCTTCACGACCAAAGGCAAGACATTGTATGCGCTCGGTCTGGCGCGGCCGGCCGACGGCCAGGTCCTGATCAAAACGCTGTACAACGGAACGCCCTATCTGCCGTCTGCAGTCACGATGGTGCGTCTTCTGGGTTCGCATGATCCCTTACAGTGGACGCAAACCTCGGTTGGGCTCTCCGTCCATCTGCCGGAGAAACGCGACGATCTTCCCTATGCGTTACGGATCGAGACCTGAGGCTGCCAGACGCCGCGGTGTCCGGATTGTCGAAATATCGGCCTGGCGTTTGACAAACTTAGTTCAGGGGGGCGGTGAAATCATAGCCTCCCGAGCCGATTGTGATCATCGTGCCCGCATCGTCCGTCTCGATCTTCAGAACGCCGTAGGCGCGTGACAGCTCTTTGCTACCTTCGCGTACCTTCTCCGGCCGCAGCCCGGCCAACAATACGCGCCCACAGGCGCCCGCCGGGACTTCGACGTGCAATTTCAGAAAGCCATCGCGTTTTCGCCATGCGCACGCGACCTCGCCGAGAACCGAGCGATAGCGCACGGACGTCGCGGCGACGCCTGCGATGATCTGTGGCGCGATCAGGATGCGGCGGTCTTCCGGTGCGCTCATGTCGATGCGGACGCCGCCCAGCCCGCCATAAAACCAAGTCTCGGCGTGACCGAGCATGAAATGGTCCTGCGATTTCGTTGGATTGGCGTCCCAGGCTTCGGTAAGCGCCGTCGCGCCTTTTGCAAGCTGATAGGCATAGCTCGGCGAGTCTGTGCGAGACAGCATGTCGAAAAGGACGTCGCCGCGGCCGCCTTCCATCAGCGCCTGCACAACATAGTGAAACCCGATATCCCCGGCGGAGACATGGTTCTGCCGCGCCCGGATGTCGGCAACGAGATTTTTGAGAACGGCCTGCCGCTGGCCATCAGGCACCAACCCCAGAACCAACGGCATGGCGTTCGCGGTTTGGCTGTTACGGTCGTAATGACCGGTCCGCGGGTCGAACAGCTTGGCGTTGAATGCGTCTTTGACGGATGCGGCACGCCGCCGATAGTCGTCGGCATCGTCCGGCTTGTCGAGCAGGGCGGCTATTCGCGCCAGTGTGCACAGCATTCCGTAATAGGTGGCTGTCGCGGTCAACATCTTGCTGGTGAGTTGCGCTTCGCCAGGAGGCTGCGGTCCGATGTCGTACCAGTCGCCCAATCCGTAATCGAGCAGACCGCCATGAGCCTTCTGCTGAAGGTAGTCCGCGTAACGCCGCATGGCGGAATAGCCGTCGTGTAGAATCCTGCTGTTGCCGTAACGGCGATAGGCTGCCCACGGGCTCAAGACGACCGCCGAACCCCATTCCGGTGAATCGCGAAATGCTGCAAGTGAAGGCGTATCGAACGCCACATATTCCGGTGCGATCTCTGGAACGAGCCCGTCCGCCAGCTGGCTGTCCTTCATGTCGTTCAGCATCTTCTCGTAAATCGTGACGGCATCCTCGTTGTCGAAGACGGTGTCGGCATTCAGATAGGTTTGTTCGAGCCAGCCAAGCTTTTCGCGCTGCGGGCAATCTGTCAGTACACTGAACGTATTGTTCAGCAAGGCGTTCTTGATGAGACGATGGATGCGCGTCAGCAGATTGTCGCTGCTGTCGAACGTGCCGACCTGGGGCAGGGCGGTGTGAAGGAAGGCGCCATGCAAAGACAGCAGGACCGGCATACCTGGTTTGGCGTGTTTCTTGGGCGCGGCGCCCTCCACCTGTACGTAGCGGAATCCGTAATAGCTGAAGCGCGGATGCCAGGCTTCGTCGCCGTGACCTTTCAGCGTGTAATTGAATTCCACGTCCATGCCTGGACGGGCGTTGGCGCTCTGCTGCGTCACCAAGCCGTTCTCGTCCAGCAATTCGGCGGGAAGAAGTCGCACAGCCTTTCCGGCTGGCCCGCGGACAACGATTGTCGGCCAGCCGGCGAAATTTCGGCCGAGGTCGTAGACGAAGACGCCTGGCTTCGGCTGGGTGATGGCGATTGGTTTAAAGACACGCGCCACGGTGACCGGTGGTATGCCCTGCGCGCGCAGCGCTCCTCCGGGCCCCTGCACCTCACATGCAGGCAACCAGTCTTCATTGCGATCATTCGTGTCCCATGCTGGTGGTTCGCTCCGCGCGTCGTAATCCTCGCCGCCATAGGCGGAAGACAGCAGAATTGGTCCGGGCCGCGTCGTCCAGGATTGATCACTTATGATCGTTTTTTCGCTGCCATCTATAAAAATGATTTTAAGCTGCAATATTAGTTTTGGCTGTCCGAAGGTTCCGACGAATTTCGTGTAGCGCCCAGGGTATCTTTGAACGTTGTACAGGCCATTTCCTAGCATCACGCCAAGGGTGTTGGTTCCCCGGCGCAAGAGGCGCGTAACGTCAAAAGTGTTGTACAGCACGGTCTTGCGATAGTCGGTCCAACCGGGATTGAGAACGCCGTGCCCGACGGTCTGCGCGTTGACGAGCAACTCGTATTGCCCCAGTCCGGAGATGCTGGCGACCGCGAACCGAATCTGCTTGGCGAGCCGGAACTGCCGGCGGAACAACGGCATCGGCTCTGGTTCCACGGCGGCATGCACGGCCATGGCGCTCGGCGGACCGGCGGGCACAGGCTGATCGGGTTTTGCTGCAATCCATCGAGCGCGCCAATCGCTCGCATCCATGAGCCCGGTCCCGAATCGTTCGGGCGCGGCCCAGCGCGATGGCCTATTCTTCTCGTCCCAGACTCTGACCGTCCACCAATATGTTTTGTGGGAGCCAAGCGATAGCGTGGCCGCCGGGCTGGCAAGCAGTTTCCCGCCGGCGCATATGCCGCTGTCCCAGATATCGCCGTGGCCTTGCCGCAAAAGTGCAGGCGACGACGCTACCAACAGCCGATAGGCGCTTTGGCTTAGATTTCGCGCCTCCCCTGTCCGCGGCCTCAAGGTCCAGGTAAAGCGCGGCAGTTGTGTGTCGAGTCCGTTAGGCGATTGAAGCCATTCGACGCGCGGGAAAGCTGGCTCGATGGCGCAGGCCGCTGTGGGAATTACCTTTTGCGATGCCGCCCAAAGGGGGCGCGCCCATGCATTTGAGAGACCTGCAAAACTCATAAGATTCAATATTGTACGTCGGCTGGAACGCATTGCTTTCTTCCTATCTGGACGTAATTGTGGGCCAGTTCGGAGGCGCGACCCAAAAGCCACAACGATCGAAAAACATAAGACGCTTTCCCAAATTGTGAAATCTTTTGCTTGTCAGAGGTGATTGTTCACGCCATTAATATGACAAATAATGACTGAATCTGAATAATAATGAACGCCGCTGATCGTGCGGTATGCAGGGAGGTATCGATGAAGTTGAAGTTCCAATTGCTTACTGGCGTAGCCATGGTCGCGGGGATGGCGACAGCGATGCCGGCGGCCGCTCAGACTGCCGGTCAAACGGGCTCGAACGCGGTGGAAACCGTGGTCGTGACGGGCGTGCGCGCGAGCTTAGAGTCCGCACTGGCGATTAAGGAGAATTCGGGCGAGATCGTGGATTCGATCGTCGCCGAGGACATCGGCAAACTGCCTGACACGACCGTTGCCGATGCCCTTCAGCGCATCAGCGGCATACAGATCAAGCGCGACTTCGGCGAGGGCGGCGCTGGCCAGAACCAAGGCTCGGGCATCGCCATCCGCGGCTTGCAGCAGGTGGAGACGACGGTCAACGGCCACGAAGTGCTCACGGCATCCGGCTTTCGCACCTATGACGTCGAGGACATGCCCGCCGAAATGGTCGCTGGCATCGACGTCTATAAATCGTCGGCGGCCAATCTCGACGAGGGCGGACTGGGCGGTCTGATCAATATCCGCACGCTCAAGCCGTTCGACTTCAGTGGAGCGGAGGTGGTTGCCAACGCATCAATGAACTACGGCGATCTGGTCGGCGCGGCCCGTCCTTCCGGTTCGGTGCTGCTAAGTGATCGTTGGAGCACCAGCATTGGCGAGATGGGCGCTCTGATCGACATTTCCTATCAGGACCGCGCGGTGCGGGAAGACTACGCCTCCGCCGGTAGCCCTTCTAACAACACACTTGCCATCCCTGGCCAGACGATCGTAACGCCGAACGGCGTTTATACGAGCGATTTCCGTGCCAGTCGTCCGCGCGAGGGCCTCAACGCCGCGTTTCAATGGCGGCCGAGCGACCGACTTGAGTTCTACGCTGAGGCCAATGACACCCGTTTGGCAACCTACCAGAATCAGCCAACTTACACGGCCGGTTTCGGTGCCGACACCCTTGTGGTTCCTGGAACCTATACGCTCTTCCCTGGCACAAACTACATGGCGAAGGGGTCTTTCGGTCCGATAGGGCCGTTTGCCTATTACGGCTTCACCTCGGTCATGGGCGCGCGCGACAGCACGGAGGTCAATCAGGATTACACGGTCGGCACCAAGTGGCATCCGACCAGTGATTTGAACGTCACCGGCAGCGTGAACTGGCAACACTCTAGCTATCTGCTGAACGTCGCTTACGGGTTGATGGAAGTGGGTGGCGAAACCATGAACTATGACCTTACCGGCCCCGTGCCGGCGGTCACGTTCACCGGGCCGGATCTGACGAATTTGAGCAACTACAATTCCGGGAGCATTTCCTACACGCAACAACGCTACTCGGCGCAGAACACGGCCGCGAAAATGGACGCTCAGTGGGTGCACAAGGTGGGGCCGTTCGACGAGTTCGACTTCGGTTTCCGTTACTCCGATCACGACGCGGTCTACAACCAGACCGGCGGCTACAGCGTGACGGCGCCCAACCAGACCCCCTCGGCTTATCCGAATTACTTCCAGTTGATCGATACGGGTAACTTCGCGGGCACGATCGTTCAGACGACGAATTTCTGGGTATACAAGCCCGACATCCTGCGCGCCAATTTTGCCGACGAAGGCGTGCTCTTCAATGCCCCCCAGACGCCTCAGTTCGCGCTGACGAACCGGTACGGCATATCCGAACGTCTGACGGACGGCTATGCCGAGGCGAAGATGGACCTGGGCAGCTTGGACGGCAATTTCGGCCTGCGGGTTGTTAATACCAATCGCTCGGCGACGGGGACGTTGAGCAGCGGCTCGACCCAAACACCGATCACGTATCATACGGACCATACCGACGTCCTGCCGAGCATGAACCTGCGGTTCCACTTCAATGATCAGCTGCAGCTTCGCTTCGCGGCGTCCAGGACGATGACGCGGCCGGACTTCAGCGCGATGAACCCGGACACAGTCCTTATTTCGGGTAGCCTCAGCGGGTATAAGGGCAACATCAACCTGCCGGCAATGTATGCGTCCAACTATGACATATCGCTCGAAGATTACTTCGCTAAGGGCGGTGCGGTGTTCATCGATGGATTCATCAAGTCGGTGCACAACTTCCCTTACAGCACGACCTCTCAGGAGACCTTCAACGGCACGGTCTATACGATCAGCGAACAGCTGGCGAGCACGACCGGCGGCACCATCAAGGGCTTCGAGCTCGGCTATTCGCAGTTCTACGACTTCCTGCCGGGCATTTGGAAAGGCTTGGGGCTGCAAGCCAACTACACCTATGTGGACAGCACCCAGCCTTATTATATCGGCAGCAAGCTGACGGCGACGACGACCTTGCCTAACCTCTCGCGCCACAGCTTCACGATCATAGGCATGTACGACCTGAAGCCGGTCTCTGTGCGCTTGGCCTACACTTGGCGCAGCAACTTCCTCCAGGCGCTCTACACCGGTCTCGGAGGAGGCAACATCCCTGAGCGGCAGGCGCCTTACGGTTGGCTGGATGGCTCGGTCAACTACGACGTCGACGATCAGTTCTCTGTGTACCTGCAGGGCGTAAACCTGCTCGACACGGTGCAGCATACCTACTTCAGCTATACTTATTCCCCCGCGAACTACTGGAAGGATGGTCGCCAGATCATCGTGGGCGTGCGGTACAAGATGTAGCTGGCAGTTCTAGCGTCCCTCTCCCTTGCTCGGCGGCTCGCTTATCCTGCGAGTCGCCGGGATTTTTCTTGGGCGCGCTTTGGCAGGAAGAACAATGCCCGAAGGTTTGTTCGCGACACGGCGTGGCATTTTGGCGGCGGGCGCGGCATTCGCAGCGAATGCCTTTGCGCCCGCCCGCGGCGCGGCGGCCGAGGCGGCGTTGCCGGAAGATCTGGCGCCGTTCCGCACGCCTTATAAATACAACAAGCTCGTGCTCCAGCGATCGGACGTGCCGAACAGCTTCGACTGGCATTCCGTCGATTGCCCGTTCGTCTTTTCGGCCGATGGCCGTTTTTATATGACCTATGTCGGATTTGACGGCATCGGCTATCAGACCGGTCTGGCGGAGTCCGACGACCTGGTCAATTGGCGCCGCGTCGGGTTGATCATGGCCCGCGATCCGAGCTCGGTGATCACACGCTACAACATCGCGCTGATGTGCATCTTGCGCGACAACGATCTGCAATCGTCTGCGCCGTTGACGAAAGTGGGCGGGCGATATCTGGGCGCCTGGCATGCCTATCCGAATGAAGGCTACGAGCAGGGGCCGGCGGTCATTGGTCTGGCATGGAGTGACGACTTCCATCACTGGAAGCGCACGGACCCGATCCTTACGCCTGAGGATGGGGCCGCATGGGAACGCGGCGGCTTGTACAAGCCATACCTCCTCAAAGACGGCGACACTTATTATCTCTTCTATAATGCCAAGAACGATGCCGCCCGGGATTGGCACGAACAGATTGGGCTGGCCACCTCGACGGACCTGATGACCTGGACGCGCTATCCCGGTAACCCGATATTGCGCAATGGACCGGAAGGCTCGTGGGATGCGCGGTTCGTGAGCGACCCGGCTGTGGTGCGCTACGGAAAATTGTGGGCGCTCTATTATTACGGCCTATCCTCCAAGGGCAGGGCGCGTGATCTCTTGGCTCTGGGGGACGATCCTTATCATTTCACGAAAGTGCCGGAAATCATGGTCGATGTCGGCCCGCCGGGCTCGATCGACGAGGACTATGCGCATAAGCCGTCCTTGATCTCCCACCGCGGCGATCTCTATCATTTCTACTGCGCCGTGTCCGGCAAATGGCCGAATGATATGCGCGGGATATCGGTTGCGCGTTCGCGGCCTTGGAATGAGGCGGCGGGCGCGGGTCGTTAGGCGGCGTTGCAGGCCAGGACATGGTGCACAGTCTTTCGAAGGCGGAACTGTCTGAGCTGAAAACATCCTTGGCCGGCATCGTCGGTGACCGTGTCACCGATGGGTTGTCGGTGCGCCAGCATCACGCGCACGACGAAGGTTACCATGCGGCCTGTGCGCCGGATTTGGTCGCCACTCCGCACAATACGGGCGAAGTCGCCCAGATCGTGTCGGCGTGCGCGGCGGCCGACTGTGCGATCGTGCCGTGGGGCGCCGGAACCTCGCTTGAAGGCAACGCGCTGGCGGTCAACGGCGGCGTCTGCATCGATCTTTCGCAGATGACCGAAATCTTGAGCATGCGGCCGGAGGATTTCCGTGTGACGGTACAGGCCGGCGTGCGGCGCATCCAGTTGAACACCGGCCTCAGGAGTACGGGGCTCTTCTTTCCGATCGATCCGGGCGCCGATGCGACGCTGGGCGGCATGGCCGCCACCCGCGCGTCCGGAACCAACGCCGTGCGCTACGGCACGATGCGCGACAATGTGTTGGGATGCACGGTTGTGCTCGCCGACGGGCGTATTGTTCGTACAGCTCGCAGCGCGCCGAAAAGCGCCGCCGGGTACGATTTGACGGCGCTGCTGGTCGGCTCGGAAGGCACCCTCGGGATCATCACCGAAGTAACGCTGCGGATATACCCCGTTCCGGACCACACGATCGCGGTCGTGTGCGTCTTCGACGAGGTGGGAGACGCCGTGAAGGCCTCCATGGCGACCATTCAATACGGCCTGGACGTCGCCCGCATCGAATTCCTCGATGCTCCTATGATGGGGGCGATCAACCGCTTCGAGAGGGCCGCGTATCCGGAGGCGCCTACGCTCTTTCTCGAATTCCACGGCATGGAATCGCAGGTCAAGGAACAGTTCGCGCTTTTCGAGGATATTTGCGCCGCGCACCGCGGCCGCATCGCCGCGTCCGCGTCGTCGCCTGAGGAACGCTCGGCGCTCTGGCGGGCGCGGCACAACGCGCTCTACGCGACAAGGGCGCTTGTTCCCAACAGGCGGGTGCTGATCACCGACGTCTGCGTTCCGGTCTCGCGCCTGGCGGATTGCCTGCTCAAGGCGCGCGAATATCTGGATGGGTCGTCTCTGAGGTCGACGATTGCCGGCCACGTCGGCGATGGGAATTTCCATGCCTTCATACTGGTCGATCCGGAACGGCCGCAAGACGTCGAGGAAGCGGAAGCCTTGCACCACCGCATGGCGCGTCTCGCGATCTCGATGGATGGCACCTGCACGGGCGAACACGGGGTCGGCATGGGAAAGCGCGACCTGCTGCGTGAAGAACTGGCCGATGCGGTGCCGGTCATGGCCGCCGTCAAAGCCGCGCTGGATCCGCGGAACATCATGAACCCCGGCAAGATACTGCCGTGAGCGTGCTGCCTCTATCTGCCGGCGCGCCTGACGTCTACGGTGATGAGTTTGATGCCGGCGCGTTCCAGCATCCCGGCGGCGTCGTCGTCGATCCCGTCGTCCGTGATCAAGGCGTGCACGTGGGAAAGTTCGCACAACAGATGGGCTGCTGAGGCGTGAAATTTGCTGCTGTCGACCAGTACAATCAATTCATCGGCTAGGCTCAGCAGTTTCCGCTCCGCCTGCACCAGGATGATATCGCTCTGCATCAATCCGTGACGCGTCACCGCCGCCGCGCCGACAAACATGCGCGATGCATGGAACTTCTGGGTTGTCGTATCGTCGAACGGATCCAGCACGATGTTCTGTTCGCGGAACACCACGCCTCCCGGGATCGAGACGCGCGTGCCGGGCTGCGCCAAAAGTACGCTTACGATGTGCAGCGAGTTCGTCAGCACTTGCAGGCCCAACGGCCCCAGATAAGGGCACATCTGGAAGGTCGTGCTGCCGCCGTCGATGATCACGGCATCGCCCGGCCGACACAGCTCGGAGGCGGCCTTGCCGATCGCTTCCTTGGCCGCTCGGTTGCGGTTGACGTTTTCGTGAAAGGGAACGCCCTGCAGTTGAAGACCGCCCAGATGGTCCGTCTCGGTGCTCGGTTGAGCCCCGCCGCGCACACGGACCAACTTCCCGTCCAGTTGCAGCCGTTCAAGGTCCCGGCGCAGGGTGGCAGGGGAGGCGGACAGCCGACGTGACAGCTCGCGGAAGGACACGAACTCCCGCTCGTCAAGAAGATTCAAAATGACTCGGTCCCGCTCAGTCGCGTGCATTTTCATCCTCATATGCACAAGAGCCTTCTCTTTGCCGGAAAAATGTCAAGGTGCACGCCTTGCGCCACGGTATCACACGATGCCGGCGCCTCCTTGCGGCCGCTTGCGCTCCTGTGCCTTGCGCGGGCGCCATTCCGATTCGCGATACATGAGGATGGGATCGGCTGCGCCTCCGGCCTCGATCCGCGCCATCGCCAGGATGGGCGACACGTCCGTGTTGTAGGCCCGGCGCAGCGCCTGGAACGCCTGCATGACGTCGTTCTGTTCGCGATAGGTCTCCAGGGCCCCGCGATCGACGATTAGCGCGCGCGCGAAAGCGCCCGCAATCGCTTCGGCGCTCGACAGCATGCTTTCGATGGGATCGGTGACGTTGTGCGACTGGTCAATCATGTAAGCCGGATTGAAGCCGTCGGGATTGGCGCGCTCCGCCTCCATCAGCTCATTGAAGACGAGGAAGAGCTGGTGCGGATTGATGGAGCCTGAATCGAGGTCGTCGTCGCCGTATTTGCTGTCGTTGAAATGGAAGCCGCCGAGTTTCCCGAAGCGGTTCAAGCGCGCCACGATTTGCTCGATGTTGACGTTGGGCGCGTGGTGCCCGAGATCGACGAGACACTTCGCCTTCGGTCCAAGTTCCTTGGCGGCGAGAACGCTCGTGCCCCAATCCGAGATGACGGTCGAATAGAAGGCCGGTTCATAGAGCTTATGCTCGATCAGCAGCAGCCAGTCGGCCGGCAGCTCGGCGTAAATTGCGCGTGCGCTCTCCAGATAGCGTTCGAGCGAATCTCGTAGGCTCTGCTGGCCGGGGAAATTCGTGCCATCGCCGATCCACAAGGTCAGCGCCTTGGAGCCGAGTTTCTGCCCGATGCGGATGCAGTCGATATTGTGGCGGATCGCCTGGTCGCGCACCGCGCCGCTGGTCGCGGTAAGGCTGCCGTGACGGTAGCTCAGCGGCTGATTGGGTTGATCCTGGAAGGTGTTTGAGTTGACGGCGTCGAAGCCCAGACCCAGTTCGCTCGCGTCTTCACGCAGGCCTTGGGGATCATCGGTGCGGTCCCAGGGAAAATGCAGGGAGACGCGGGGCGTGATGCGGCACAGTTGCTGTACCACGGCGCAATCGACGAGCTTTTCATCGAGGTTGGTCGGTTCGCCGGGAATCGGAAAGCGGGCGAATCGCGTGCCGCCGACGCCTACACCCCAACTGGGCAGGGCGACCGAGAATTTGCCGACTCGTTCCTTGATGGCGTCGATGTCGATGTTGCGGCGGGAGAGCGTGCGGCCCAGCGATTCATAATCGTCCCGTATCGCCTCGAGATGTCGCGCGTTGTGGCTCTCGATTGCCTCCTGCGCCAATGGTCTCCGGTCTTTCGCCATCGCATTCCTCTCCTGACGCTGTTGTTATGTCGGAGCGGCCTATCATGGCCGACACACGTATCCTCGATGTCGGCTGGCGTCCGTTCTAACGGGTGAACGACTGCACATTGCCGGCGTCGACATTCATGATGTTGCCCGTCGACTTTGACGAGGCGTCGCTCGCAAAGAAGTAAACCGCATCGGCAATGTCCTCTGGCAGAACGTCGCGCTTGAGAAGGCTGCGCGACCGGTAATGCTCTTCCAGCGCCGCTCCCGAGTCCACCCCGTAAGCCTTGGCGCGTTCAGCGCGCCAGTTGCCGTCCCAGATGCGCGAGCCGCGAAGAACGGCGTCGGGGTTCACCACGTTGACACGGATGCCGAAGGGCGCGCCCTCCAGCGCCAGGCAGCGCGCCAGATGCAGCGCCGCCGCCTTGGCGGAGGCATAGGCCGAGGCGTTCGGAGTCGCGGCGATTGCATTCTTGGAGCCGATGAAGATCAGCGAGCCTCCGCTCTTCTTTAGCAGCGGAAACGCCGCACGTGACGTCAGGAAATAGCCCTTGGCCAGAACGTCGTAATTGCGGTTCCAGAGATCGATCGAGGTCTCTTCGATCGCGGCGGAGGAAGCAAGTCCCGCATTAGCGACGACGATGTCGAGCCCGCCGAACTCCCGGGCGACGCCGTCGAACGCCGCTTGGATCTGGGTTTCGTCGGTAACGTCGCAAACCATTGCCCGGACCACGTCTGCGCTGAACTTCTTTGTCAGCGATACCCGCGTGCTTTCAAGCGCCTCGGAATCGCGATCGGTGAGCATGACGCAGGCGCCGTCGCGCAGCATCCGTTCTGCGACGGCCTGGCCGATGCCGCCGGCCGCCCCGGTGACCAGGACGATACGGCCCACGAGCGGTTTCGGCTTTGGCATGCGCTGCAATTTGGCTTCTTCGAGTTGCCAGTATTCGATGCCGAAGGCTTCCTTTTCCGGCAGCCCGACATATTTCCCGATCGCCGTGGCGCCGCGCATGACGTTGATGGCGTTACCGTAAAATTCGCCCGCCAGCCGCGCCGTCGTCTTGTCTGCGGCAAAGGTGAAGCGGCCGACACCGGGCAGCAGCACGACGACCGGATTGGGATCGCGCATCTTCGGATCGTTTGGGCCCGCGATGCGGCTGTAATAGGCGCCATAGGCTTTGCGGTAGTTGTCGATCGCCTCGACGAGATAGCCGTCGTCGTGCACCTTCGCCGGGTCGAGCATCAGCGGCGCGATCTTCGTGCGCAGAAAATGGTCTGGACACGACGTGCCAAGTGCCGCAAGCGGCTCGAAATCTTTCGAGCAGACGAATTCCAGCGTCGTCGGCTCGTCGTTGAAATGTCCGACCTTGAGCTGCTTCTGGCTCATCGGCGCACGCAGACGCGGCATCAGTTGGGCGGCAACCTTGGCGCGCCCGTCGGCGCCGAGCGGGACGACGGTTTGACCGCCGAAAGCGTCTTTTCCGGCCATCTTCTCGTTCAGATAACGGGCCGCGCGGGCGATGAGGTCGATCGTGTTCAGATAGCAGGTTTTGGAATCGTTGCCCCAGCAGATCAAGCCGTGATTTTCCAGCACGATGCCGCGCAGGCCGGGATATCTCGCAACGTGGTCCCGCAGACGCAATCCGAGTTCGAAGCCCGGCCGCTTCCATTCGAGCCAGCCGACTTCCTTGCCGTAGATTTCCTCCGTGGCGCTGCGGCCGCTTGAGGACGCGGCCAGGGCGATCACGGCATCGGGGTGGACGTGATCGACGTCTGCAAAGGGAAGAAAGGCGTGCAGCGGCGTATCAATGCTGGCGGCGCGTGGATTGAGGTTGAAGGTGCAGTGGGGCAAGTAACCCACCATTTCGTCTTCGTGTTCGACACCACGATACAATTTTTCAAGCTGGAGCAGTTTGTCGAGATAGAGCGTGGCGAAGCCGTCGAGCTTCATGGAACCGATATCGCCGCCGGAGCCCTTGACCCACAGGACGCGCGTCGTCTCGCTGGTCAGCGGGTCCTTGGCCGCGATCTTGCCGGAGGTGTTGCCGCCACCGAAATTGGTGATCGTCAGATCGCTTCCCAACAGGTTGGACCGGTATAGCAGCCGTTGCTCGGGGCTGAGCGATGCAGCGGCTTTGTCCGACCAGCGGGATTGGGGAATATCGAACGGATTTGCATATGCCATAGGAACTGCCTTTGTCTGCCTGAAGCGCCTTATTGCGAGCGTTGGCGCCCGACTCCCGCCGGGTTGCACCTTTAATTTCATCAATTCGATCATAATATGCCAAAATCATTCAAAAACAACTGCGGAACGCTCGCTTACCTTCTTTTCACATGGCCAATCGGGGCCCCGAATGCGCTGCGAAAACCTAGGCTTACGGTAGGGTTATTGTGAGGCCTGTGGCGCGGATTCGGCTAGGCCCTGCGCCGCAGACCGCGAACCGTCGGAGTCGAAACACCGGCCATCTGCCAGCCGTCCAGCGCCATCGCCGAGGCGAGCGGCGTCACGTTGAAGTGCTTGGCTAGGGCGAGCAGGTTCTGCGTCGAAATCGTGTGCCGAGCGCCGCCCATGGCGATGAGTCTCACCAGTATTTCGGCGGACTTTTCCGCCGTGTCGATCAGGCCGAACGCCTCATCAAGCGTTCGGCCGCTGCCGAATACGCCGTGGAATTGCCAGAGCACCAGGGGATGCTTCTTCATCTTTTCCGCCGTTGCGTCGCCAATGCTCGTCGTACCGGGCACCATCCATTCCATCGTGCCGATGCCTTCCGGAAAAACGACAAGGCATTCGGTGCTTCCTTCCCAAAGGGCCCGGGTGACGTTTTCGGTGCTGAATTGCAGCACATAAGACAGCGCGATCAGATTGGTGGCGTGGCAATGGACGATGGCCCCCCTGTCTCCACAAGCCGCGCGCCGGCGCTCGCGGTGGGATTTCAGGTGCGCCGACAGTTCGGAGGTGGGTACGCCGCCGTCGCTATAGCCCCACGAGACCTCGATGGCGTTGCCGCCCGGCAGGACGCGGATGACGCCGAGATTGGCCTCCGGGTCGAGTTGGATATTGCGGAAATATTTTCCCGAGCCGGTGACCAGGAAATACTGGCCGGCGAGATCCGGCAGCGGATCGCTGAGCGGAAGAACGCGCGGCTCCCGCCATTCCGCCAGATAAGGCTCCACATCCCGATCGTGGAGGCGAAACGAGATGTTGCCGCCGTTGCGTTCGTCCCAGCCTTTGAGCCACATGTCCGTGGTGATCTTGACCATGTCGGAGACGAACCAGGACGTCGCGGTACGTGATGCTGTCATGATCTTCTGGCTTGGCGTGTTGTCTTGACTATTTCGATCAATATCGAGCAAAATCGGTCAAAAAGCAAAAAGGCCAGGAAGTGCTAAAAGGTCGCATCGCCGTTCTGGATGTCGGGAAAACCCTGGCAAAGCTGACGATTTGGTCCGCTGACGGGCGGCTCGAGGACCGGCACGTGCGTCCAAATGCGCGGGCCGTCTCGGACCAGGGCTACCCCTGTCTCGATGTCGCGGGCATCGATGCCTGGCTTGCCCAAACGCTTCGGGCAGTCGCCGAGAAGGGACATATCTCCGCCATCGTTCCGGTTGGCCACGGTGCGGCCGCTTGCATCGTTGACGGTGACGCTCTGCGGCTTGCACCTCTGGACTATGAAACCGAGTTGCCGGCGGAGACGCGCGCCGCTTATCTGGCGCAACGAGACTCTTTTGCGCACACCGGTTCTCCGGCGTTGCCTGCAGGCCTCAATCTCGGCGCGCAATTGCATTGGCTGGAAGCGGTCGCGCCGCAGAAAGCATGCCGCGGCGTTATTCTCACCTGGCCGCAGTTTTGGGCTTGGCGGTTGTGCGGTGTCGCCGCAACGGAGATCACCAGCCTCGGGTGTCATACCGATCTGTGGATGCCGGTAGAAGGTTGTCCCTCGCCCATGGCGGTCGCGCGCGGATGGGCCAAGCGCTTCGCGCCCTTGCGCCGTGCGGCCGATGTCCTCGGCCCGGTCACCGAGGAATGGCAAACGCGCTGCGGTTTGCCGAAGAACTGCGTGGTGCTGTGCGGCCTGCACGACAGCAACGCCGCGCTGCTGGCCGCGCGCGGACATGGCGAAACCCGCGGCCGCGACTGCACCGTTCTTTCCACCGGCACATGGTTCGTTGCGATGCATTCGGCCGCCGCGGGCGCAAAGTTCGATCTGTCGTCGTTTCCCGAGGCCCGCGATTGCCTTGTCAACGTGGATGTCTACGGAAATCCGGTGCCGTCGGCGCGCTTCATGGGCGGGCGTGAGGCCGAGATTCTGGAACAGGCCACGGACGCGCCCATCGATCCGAAAGCGAACGAAAGCGTTCTCCTCGATCTTGCCCGGCGCATGGTCGAACAGGGGGCAATGGCTCTGCCGGCCTTTCAAAAGGGCGTCGGTCCGTTCCCGGACCGCAAAGGCCGCTGGCTGAACCGGCCCGCGGATCAAACGGCGCGCCGTGCCGCAGCCGGCCTTTATCTGGCGCTGATGGCCGATACCTCGCTGGCGCTGATCGGCTCCACCGAATGTCTGGTCATCGAAGGGCGCTTTGCTGACGATCCCGTATTCGCCCGGGCGCTGGCGAGCCTGCGGCCGCGACAGAGTATCTATCTGTCCCATGCGCACGACAGCGTACCTTATGGCGCGTTGCGGCTGATCGATCCGGATTTGCCGCCGCATGCGGCGCTGGTGCGGACCAAGCCTCTTCCTTTTGACCTTTCCGGCTATGCCGCGCAGTGGCGGTCGATGGCGCGGACAACGGACGCAACGGCATGATCGCTGCCTCGATTTCGGACCTCCGCACGCATGCCCGTCGCCGGTTGCCGCGCTTCTTGTTCGATTACATCGACGGCGGCGCCTATGCGGAAGTCACGCTGGCGCGCAACGTCGACGATCTGGCGGCTATCGCGCTGCGCCAACGGGTGCTGTGCGATGTCTCGGCGATCGATTTGTCGGCTGAATTGTTTGGCCGGCGCCTGGATCTGCCGGTCGCGCTGGGTCCGGTTGGCCTTTCCGGCCTTTATGCCCGGCGTGGTGAAGTACAGGCGGCGCGCGCAGCGGAAGCTGCCGGGATTCCCTTCTGCCTGTCGACGGTGTCCGCTTGCCCGATAGAAGAAGTGCGCAAAGCTGTGCAGCGGCCGTTCTGGTTCCAACTCTATGTGCTGCGCGACCGCGGTTTCATGCGCGAACTCCTGGCGCACGCCGTCGAGGCAGGGTGCGACACGCTGGTGTTCACGGTGGACATGCCCGTGCCGGGCGCCCGCTATCGCGATGCACATTCGGGATTGACCCCGTCGTCGAAATTCATGGGCGCGCTGCGCCGGATGTGCCAGACGGTCGGGCGGCCCGGCTGGGCATGGGACGTCGGCGTCTGCGGCCGTCCGCACACGCTCGGCAATGTCGCGGCGGTCCTGAAGGGCAAAAGCGGTCTCGAGGATTTCATCGGCTGGCTTGGCGCCAATTTCGATCCGTCCATCACCTGGGACGACCTCGGCTGGATCCGCGAGACCTGGAAGGGAACGCTGATCATCAAAGGGATCATGGATCCGCAAGACGCCTTGCTGGCTGCGAAACTCGGCGCACAAGGAATTGTCGTCTCGAACCATGGCGGGCGTCAGCTGGACGGCGTGTCGTCGACCGCCCGCGCCTTGCCGCGCATCGCCGACGCGGTCGGCGACAGGCTGACGGTGCTGGCCGACGGCGGCGTGCGGTCGGGGCTGGACGTCGTGCGCATGCTGGCGCTGGGCGCGCGTGGCGTCCTGCTCGGACGGGCATGGGCCTTCGCCTTGGCGGCAGGCGGAGAGGCCGGCGTCGCGCGCATGATCGAGATCATCCGCAAGGAGATGATCGTGGCGATGGCGCTGACCGGCGTCACCGAGATTGCCAAGATAGATCGACGGATTGTGGATGCCGCCGCGAGCGTCGGCGACGCGCCGTTCAGACAATAGGCGAGCCTCGACGACGCGCGGTGAAGGCGGCGCGGTAGGCGGGTCGCAGGTTCGAGCCCTGCTTCGCCCGCCAGGGGTTTCCGATACGGGGGTAAGGCGCAGCGCCGCGGGCGGCATGGTCGAGGACCCGTGCGAGCCGGCTGTCCGCTAATTCATGCGCGAGACAGGTCTGTTTCATCCGCCGGGACTATCTCGACGTCAGTCCGGCAGAGCTGCGCGCACGCGGACCCGTGCCGGCATCAAGCGAAGGAGTGACACCATGAATCGGAAAATGGCAACGGGGCTCGCATCCGCTCTTCTTCTGGCCGGCACGGCGGCTTTTGCCGGTACGCCCGCCGACAAAATCCGGATGCAGACGCATCCCAGGATCGAAAAGGTCGCGCTGCACAAGTCGACGCCGATGGCGATGACGCGCGATACCGTGCATTCGATGCTGCGCAAGGCGGCGTGGAAGGATCCCACGGCGACCATCGGCGACCGCGAGGTCAACGCGCTGAATGCTCTCGAAGCGGCGGGTTATCGCACGGTCAAAAACATGCATCCGAATGGCCGCGACGTCGTGGTGAAGGCCATGAAGGCCGGTAAGGACTACAGCCTTGTCGTGTCGCCGGAAGGCAAGATAACGCGCCAGACCTGAGGCAAAGCGGGCCCTCTGGTTCCGGCGCCGTTTTCCCGGCGTTCCGCGGCGGCCGGGCCGGGGCGCCGCGCGGTTACCCGCACCATGACCGCGCGGGCCTGCTCAGAGCGGCGCAAACTTCGCCGAGAAATGGCGCATGCGCTGCGGCTGCCAGGTGATCTTCAGCCCGCGCAGGCGATCTTTTTTCGCGGCGATGTTTTCGAACACCTCGACGACGTAGTCGGCGTGGCTCTGGGTGTAGACGCGGCGCGGCATGGCCATGCGCACCAGGTCCATCGGCGCGGCCTGTTCGTGCCCGTCGCTCTGCATCCCGAACATCACGGTGCCGATCTCGCAGGACCGGATGCCGCCTTCGAGATACAGCGCCGCGGCTAGCGCGTGCCCGGGATATTCGAGCGGCGGGATGTGCGGCAGGAAGGTCCGTGCGTCGACGAAGATCGCGTGCCCGCCTGAGGGTTTGACGGTCGGAACGCCCAACGCCTCCAGCCGCTCCGCAATGTAAGCCGACGTCCGCAGGCGATAGGCGAGGTAGTCCTCGTCGACGATTTCCTTCAGGCCTTGGGCGATGGCGTCGAGATCGCGCCCCGCCAGGCCGCCGTAGGTCGGAAAGCCCTCGGTCAGGATCAGGCGTTCGCGCGCCGACTGCGCCAGCACATCGTCGTTCAGCGCCAGCCAGCCGCCGATATTGGCGAAAGCATCCTTCTTCGCCGACATGGTCATGCCGTCGGCGTCGCGGAACATGTCGCGCACGATGTCTTCCACCTTGCGGTCCCCCTGGCCTTGCTCGCGCAGCTTGATGAAGTAGGCGTTCTCCGCGAAGCGGCAGCCGTCGATGATGAAGGGCTTGCCGTGCCTGTGGGCGGTCGCGGCGGTGGCGCGGATGTTCTCCAGGCTCACCGGCTGGCCGCCGCCGGCGTTGTTCGTGACCGTCAGCATGACGCAGGGCGCCGACGCGCCGTGCTTCGCGAGAAACGCATCGAGCCGCGCCACATCCATGTTGCCCTTGAAGGGATGTTCGCTGCGCGGGTTCAGCCCCTCGGCGATCACCAGGTCGAAGGCCTCCGCGCCGCTCGCTTCGATGTTGGCCCGGGTGGTGTCGAAATGCGTGTTGGACGGCACGTTCCTGCCTTTGCCGCCCAGCACCGAGAACAGGATCGCTTCGGCAGCGCGGCCCTGATGGGTCGGCAGCACATGCTTGAAGGGGAACAGGTTCTTCACCGCAGCCTCGAAACGGAAGAAGGAGGGTGAGCCGGCATAGGATTCGTCGCCGCTGACCAGCGCCGCCACCTGCGCCGCGCTCATCGCCGAGGTGCCGGAATCGGTCAGCAGATCGATCAGCACGTCGTCCGACTTCAGCGCAAACAGATTGTACGCCGCCGCCTCCAGCAGCCGCTCGCGTTCCTCGCGCGTCGTCATGCGAATGGGCTCGACGGTCTTGATCCGGAACGGCTCGATGATGGTTTTCATGCGATTCCCCGGCAGTGCGGCACGACATTACATCGTATAGCTCGACAACAGCAGGCTGGTTTCCGAGCCCGCGATGCCCTTGATCTGCCGGATGCGGCGCAGTGCCTGGTCGAAGGCTTCCAGATTGTCGGTGCTGAGTTCCAGCACCAGATCCCAGCGGCCGTTGGTGGTGTGCACCGCGGCGATCTCGGGATAGTCCCGCAGATGCTTGATGACGCGATCTGTCTGCTCGCCTTCCACCGCGATCATGGTGATGGCGCGGACGCGCGGCGGTTCCGCCTCCGGCCGCAGGCGGATGGTGAAGCCCTGGATCGCGCCCTGCGCCACCAGGCGGTTGATGCGGTTCTGCGCCGTGCCGCGCGACACGCCCAGCGCCTTGGCCAGCGTGGCGACGGGCAGCCGCGCATCCTTGCGCAACAGGGTGATGAGTTGGCGGTCTTTGTCGTCCATCTATCAAATCGTCAAGCTACTCTGACATAATGACATATTTTCTGGCGTTTTCCAGCATCCTGTGGGCTTTTTGTTAACACCGGACCGGCCGACCATGGCGGAAAGAGGCGCGATTCAAGGAGCACGCATGTCCTGCAAGCCGACCCTGCTGGTGATCGACGCCGGTCATTTCGAAGTCTCCTACGTCATCAATCCCTGGATGACCCCGGACGCCTGGTCGAAGGACCGCGTCGGCCATTTCCGCGCCGCGCAGGCTGCTTCCGCCGCGCTTGAGCAGGCGCTGGTCAAGGCCGGCGCCGAAGTGATCCGCCTGCCCGGCGCGCCCGGTCTGCCCGACATGGTGTTCCCGGCCAACGCCGCCGTGGTGCTCGACGGCCGCGCGCTGGTCGCCCGCTTCCGCTATCCCGAGCGCCAGGGTGAAGAGCGCCTGTTCCTCGAAGCCCTCGAACGTTTCAAGGCGCGCGGCCTGCTTGAAGTCGTCGAGCAATATCCCGCGGGCTGTTTCCAGGAAGGCGCCGGCGACTGCATCTGGGACGCCGCGCGTCAGCATTTCTGGGCGGGCTACGGCCAGCGCTCCGCGCGCGAAGCGATCGCCGTCACCGAGGACTTCTTCGATGTGCCGGTGGTGCCGCTCGAACTGGCGTCGCCGCGCTTCTATCATCTCGACACCTGCTTTCTGGCGCTGTCGGGCGGCGAGATCGTCTATTACCCGCCGGCCTTCACCAGGGAGGCGCTCGCCGCGATCCGCGACACGGTGCCGAAGGAAAAGCTGATCGAGGCCGGCGACGAGGACGCCGCCGGCTTCTGCGTCAATGCCGTGAACATGGGCAGGCAGATCGTCATGGCCCGGCCGCGCGATGGCCTCCGCGCCATCCTCGGCGAGCGCGGCTACACCGTCACCGGCGTCGATCTGGCGCCCTTCATCATGGCGGGCGGCGGCGCCTATTGCATGACCTTGCGGCTGGACCGGGCGCGTGCCGCCGACGCACAGGGGCAGCGCGCCGCGCAATAGGGGAGGAAAGGATGGATCGCATGATTTCTCCAAACCCGCACCCGGCTTCGACCGCCGAGTTCATCGCGCTCGAAGAGCTGTACGGCGCCTCGAACTACAAGCCGCTCGACGTCGTACTGACGCGCGGCGAAGGCGTTTATGTCTGGGACGTGGAGGGCCGGCGCTATCTCGATTGCCTGTCGTCCTATTCGGCGGTCAATCAGGGCCATTGCCATCCCAGAATTCTTGCGGCGATGCAGGCGCAGGCGGCGAAGCTCACCATCACCTCGCGCGCCTTTCGCAACGACCAGATCGGTCTGTTCTACGAGGAGCTTTGCGCGCTGACGCATTCGCACAAGGTGCTGCCGATGAATTCCGGCGCCGAGGCGGTGGAGACGGCGCTGAAGGTCTCGCGCAAATGGGGCTACGAGGTCAAAGGCGTGCCCGCCGATCGCGCCGAGATCGTGGTCTGCGGCGACAATTTCCACGGCCGCACGCTCGCCATCGTCGGCTTCTCGACGGACCCCGGCTCGCGGCGGAGCTTCGGCCCCTTCGGTCCCGGCTTCAAGGTGGTGCCCTTCGGCGACGCGGCGGCGCTCGAGCAGGCCATCACGCCCAACACGGTCGCCTTCCTGGTGGAACCGATCCAGGGCGAGGCGGGCGTCATCATCCCGCCGGCCGGCTATCTGAAGAAGGCGCGCGAACTGTGCACGCGCCATCGCGTCGTGCTGATCCTCGACGAGATCCAGACCGGTCTCGGCCGCACCGGAAAAATGCTGGCCGAGGAGCATGAAGGCATCGAGGCCGATTTGACGCTGATCGGCAAGGCGTTGTCCGGCGGCTTCTATCCCGTCTCCGCGGTGCTCTCGAACAAGGAAGTGATGGAGGTGCTGCATCCCGGCGAGCACGGTTCCACCTTCGGCGGCAATCCGCTGGCCTGCGCCGTGGCGCGCGCCGCGCTGCGCGTGCTGGTCGAAGAGGGCATGATCGAGAACGCGGCCAAGATGGGGTCATATCTGCTCGACGGCCTGCGCGACATCAATTCGAACATCGTCAGGGAAATCCGCGGCCGCGGCCTGATGGTGGCGGTGGAGCTGCATCCCGACGCCGGCGGCGCGCGCAAATATTGCGAGGCGCTGAAGGACCGCGGCGTGCTCTGCAAGGAAACCCACGGCGACACGCTGCGCATCATGCCGCCGCTGATCGTCACACGGGCGCAACTCGACGAGGCGCTGGTGGAGTTCCGCGCGGTGCTGGCGGGGGCGTGACGCCGCGGTTTCTCTGACACGGCTCTATCGTTGCGCGCCCGTCGGCCAGAACGGCGCCAGTAGCGGAACCTTGCGGCGGTAGTCGTCATGGGCTGCGGCGTCGCGACATTTGAACCCCGCGTTGCGAAGGCCTAATTTGCCGCCATGCGGCCGAGGAAATGCACCCTGCGGAACCTGATTTGCGCCCTGGTCGCGGCGGCGTTCGCCGTCGCCGCGCAGCCGGGCGCCATGGCGATGCCGGCCGCGAAGCCGGCGACGATGACGACCGTGACAAGCGCCGCGATGCCCGGCTGCGATCACATGAAACCGCCGGCGAAGCAGAACGCACCGTGCAAGGGCATGTCGTTCTGCCTCGGCATGCTGGCGTGCTACGGCATGGCCGTGGCCGCCGTTGATCATCCTGTTCCGGTGCGCATTGCGAGCGACAGCCCCGCGCCGCATCTCGACCGCGCCGCAGCCGGCCTGACGCACCCGCCGGAAAACCCGCCCCCCATCGTCTGATCTCCCAACGCGCTTGCCCGCACCGGCGCAGGAACGTCCTGCCCGCGTGAGCGGCGAGCGCGCACGCGATCCATCCATCCATGCGTCCCGGGCCGGGCTCGGGCAGGAGAAGACCATGAACACGATTTCCAAAACTGTGCTTTTTGCGGCAGCAGCCACGCTCGCCGCGACGTTTACAGCCGCGCAAGCGGGCGCGCCCGCCCATGTGATGCCGGCGAGCAAGGCGTCCGCCCGTTACGACGTCAGCCTCTCGGCGGAACCGCAGACGGGCCAGCCTGTACTGGTCAAGCTGATCGATCGCGATACCGGCAAGGCCGTGGCCGGCAGCCGCGTGGCGATGATGCGTCCGGTGTATCTCGGCATCAAGGCGGTGCCGACGATCCAGAACGTCCCGATGCTTTTGCCGGCAGACGGTCATGGCGCCTTCCTGTGCTCGGGCGAACATCACCATCCCGGTGCACTGATCACCTTCCGGGCGACCGCTCCGGGCGGCGATGCGGTCTGGCATGACGTCCAGGTCAAGAGCTGACGCCGAGGCTGGGGCCGGTTCCATCCGGCCCCGGCTTCTTCAGGATCGGGAGATCTTCATGCAGAAATTCTTCGTTCTTGCGGCGAGCTTCGTTTTGGCAGCCGCTTTTTTGGTTCTTCCCGCTTCGGCGGCGATGCGCTGGAGCGTTCTGACACCGGCGGTGACGTCGGGCGCCACCACGCAAATCCGCGTCAGGCTGGTCGACGGCGCGGGCAAGCCCGTCGTCCATCCGGCGGTGACCTCGGTGCGCGTCGATATGAGCCCCGACGCGATGGCAGCGATGACCGCACCGGCGAAAGTATTGCCGGCGAAGGAGCCGGGCGTCGTGGTGGTGGAGGCCAATCTCCCCGCGCCGGGCCGCTGGGCGGTGATCCTCACCGCCACGGTCGACGGCAAACCCGTCAAGGGCAGCGTGGTCGTCACGGCGACCCAAAGGCGTGCAGAGGCGGAATCGCCGCCTCCATCTCACCGCATCCTTTACTACCGCAATCCGATGGGGCTGGCGGACACCTCGCCGGTGCCTAGGAAGGATGCGATGGGGATGGCGTATGTCCCGGTCTACGCCGACGAGGTGACGAAGATCCGCGGAGCCGTCCGCCTGACCACCGAAAAAATCCAGCGTGCGGGCGTGCGCACCACCGCCGTGATGCGCGTGCCGCTCGCCAGGATCGTGCGCGCCACGGGCACCGTGGCAGCCGACGAGAACCGCCAGGCGGTGGTGACGGCCCGCTTCAGCGGCTTCATCGAGAAACTCTTCGTCTCGCAGACCGGCGATGTCGTGCATGCGGGCGAGCCGCTCATGCGGGTGTGGATCGAAAGCCCGGAGGTGCTGATCAAGGAAGCCGACTATATCGGCTCGCTGGCGTCGCATTCGGAGGCGAGCGCGGCCATGGCGGCGAACATTCTGCGCCAATATGGCGTGCCGCAGGCCGAACTGACCGCCATGAAGAAGAGCGGCAGACCCACCCGCACGATCACCATCACGGCGCCGATGAGCGGAACGGTGATGGAAAAGGCGGTGGTGGAGGGCATGCACTTCGCATCGGGCGACACGCTGTTCAAGACCACGGACGTGTCGCAGCTATGGGTGCTGGCGGACGTCTCCGAGCGCGATCTGGCGACGGTGAAGCCAGGCCAGATGGCGAAGATCGCGTTCCGCGACGATCCCTCCGCCTCCTTCGAAGGCAGGGTGCTGTTCGTCTATCCGGCGCTCGATCCGGTCACCCGGACGGTGAAGGTGCGGATCGCCTTGGCGAATGCCGGCGACCGGTTGCGCATCGGGCAATATGCCGACGTGCGGATCGACGCGCCCGTGTCGAAGACGCCGGTGCTGGCCGTTCCGGTCTCCGCCGTGCTCGACGACGGCACGAGGCAGATCGCCTTCGTTGCGGAGCCGGGCGGGATGTTCGAGCCGCGCAAGGTGAAGCTCGGCGCGCGCAGCGGCGACATGGTGGAAGTGCTCTCCGGCTTGAAGCAGGGCGAGCGGGTGGTGACGTCCGGGAATTTCCTGATCGACGCCGAAAGCAATCTGGAAACGGCGCTGCAGACCTTCACGCCGGGACCACGCAAATGATTTCGCAGATCATCCGCTGGTCGGCCAACAATCGCGGCTTCGTGCTGATCGCCACGGCGGTCGTCGTGCTGCTCGGCATCCTGGCCGTCAGCCGCATTCCGCTCGACGCCATTCCCGACCTGTCGGACACCCAGGTCATCGTCTACACGCAATATCCGGGGCAGGCGCCGCAAGTCGTCGAGGATCAGGTGACCTTTCCGCTGACCTCGGCGCTGCTCAGCGTGCCGAAAGCCAAGACGGTGCGCGGCGTTTCCTTTTTCGGCGTCTCCTTCATCTATGTGATCTTCGACGAAGGCACGGACCTCTACTGGGCGCGCTCGCGCGTGCTCGAATATTTGAACACGGCGGCCCAGCAACTGCCGCAAGGCGTGACGCCGACACTCGGCCCCGACGCCACCGGCGTCGGCTGGGTCTACGAATACGCGTTGACCGGCAAGACGCAGGACCTGCAGCAGTTGCGTTCCCTGCAGGACTGGCATCTGCGCTACGGGCTGGCGAAGACCGAAGGCGTGTCGGAAGTCGCCGGCGTCGGCGGCTTCGTCAAGCAATATGCCGTGGTGGTCGATCCCGACCGCATGCGGGCCTATGGCATCACCCTGGGACAGATCCGCAGCGCCGTGGAGAACGCCAATCAGGACGTCGGCGGGCGCACCATCGAGCTTTCCGAGACCGAATTCATGATCCGCGGGCGCGGCTATATCAAATCCCCGCACGATCTCGACCGCGTGATGCTGACGGCCAGGGACGGCACGCCGGTGCTGCTGCGCGACATCGCCCATGTGGAGATCGTGCCCGACGAGCGGCGCGGGCTCACCGAACTGAACGGCCAGGGCGAGGTGGTGTCCGGCATCGTGGTGCAGCGTTTCGGCGCCAATGCGCTCGATGTCATCCGCGCGGTGAAGGCCCGGATCGCGGAACTCGCCGCCAGCCTGCCGGCCGGCGTCAAAATCGTGCCGGTTTATGATCGGTCGAAACTGATCGAGCGGGCCATCGGTACGCTGAAAAGCACGCTGTTCGAAGAAAGCGTCATCGTGGCGCTGGTCTGCTTTCTCTTCCTGATGCATGCGCGCAGCGCGCTGGTTGCCATCGTCACCCTGCCGGTCGGCATCCTGATCGCCTTCATTGCCATGGACGCCTTGGGCATCGGCTCCAACATCATGAGTCTCAGCGGCATCGCCATCGCCATCGGCGCCATGGTGGACGCGGCCATCGTGATGATCGAGAACGCGCACAAGCGGCTGGAACGCGCGGGGCCGGACGAGCCGCGCCTGAACGTGCTGATCGCGGCGGCGGTGGAGGTCGGCCCGGCGCTGTTCTTCAGCCTGCTGGTCATCACCGTGTCCTTCATCCCGATCTTCGCGTTGCAGGAGCAGGAGGGAAGGCTGTTCCATCCGCTGGCCTTCACCAAGAGCTTCGCGATGGGCGCCGCCGCACTGCTGTCCGTGACGCTGGTGCCGGCCCTGATGGTGCTGCTGGTGCGCGGCAAGATTGCGCCCGAGGCGAAGAACCCGGTCAACCGCTTCCTCATCCGCGTCTACCGTCCGGTGATCGCCACGGTGTTGCGGCGGCCCTGGGCGACGCTCGGCATCGCGGCGGCGGTGCTGGCGGTCAGTCTTTATCCCGCGACGCATATCGGCAGCGAGTTCATGCCGACGCTCAACGAAGGTACGCTGCTATACATGCCGACGACCTTGCCGGGCCTGTCGATCACCAAGGCGGCGCAGATTCTGCAGACTCAGGACCGCATCATCAAATCCTTCCCGGAGGTAGAGTCCGTCTGGGGCAAGGCCGGGCGCGCCGACACCGCCACCGATCCGGCGCCGCTGGAAATGTTCGAGACCGTCATCAATCTGAAGCCGCAGGCGCTATGGCCGTCGGGCATGACCACCGACAAGCTGATCGCCGCGCTCGACAAGGCGCTGCAATTCCCCGGCATCAGCAACGCCTGGACCATGCCGATCAAGGCGCGCACCGACATGCTGTCGACCGGCATCCGTACGCCGGTCGGCGTCAAGGTCTATGGCAAGGATTTGAGCGAGATCGAAAGGCTCTCGCGCCAGGTGGAGGCGGCGGTGCGCACCGTGCCGGGCACCACCTCTGCCTATGCCGAGCGGGTGAACGGCGGCTACTACCTCAACATCACGCCCGATCGCGAACAGATCGCCCGCTACGGGCTGTCGATGGCCGACGTGCTGTCCACCATCTCCGACGCCATCGGCGCCAAGACGATCACCACCACGGTGGAAGGGCGCGAGCGCTACGGCGTGGTGCTGCGCTATCCGCGCGACGTGAGGAGCGATCCGCAGGCCATCGCGGCCGATACGCTGGTGTCGCTGCCGTCGGGCGGCGCCATCCCCCTGGGCGAGGTGGCGAAGGTCACGCGCTCGCGCGGCCCCACCATGATCCGCACCGAGGACGGGCAGTTGGTGAACTACGTCTATGTGGATTTTCGCGGTCGCGATCTGGGCGGCTATGTGAGCGATGCCCAGCGCGCGGTGGCGGCGCGGGTGAAATTTCCGCCCGGCTATTACGTGCGCTGGAGCGGCCAGTTCGAATATCTCGAACGGGCGAATGCGCGCCTCAAGATCGTGGTGCCGGCGACGCTGCTGGTGATCCTGTTCCTGCTGTGGCTCAATTTCCGGCGCATCGCCGACACGCTGATCGTGATGCTGTCGCTGCCCTTCGCGCTGGCCGGCGGCTTCTGGCTGATGTGGGCGATGGGCTTCAACATGTCGGTGGCGGCGGCGGTGGGTTTCATCGCCTTGGCGGGCGTGGCGGCGGAAACCGGCGTGGTGATGCTGATCTATCTCAACAACGCGCTGGACGAGGCGAAGGCGAACGCGGCCGCGGCAGGCGGCGGGGTGGGCGGCGCGGAACTCGTGCGGGCGGTGATGAAAGGCGCGGTGGATCGGGTGCGGCCCAAGATGATGACCGTCGCGGCGATCATGGCCGGTCTCGTTCCCATCCTGTGGGCGACCGGCACCGGCTCGGAGATCATGCGGCGCATCGCCGTGCCGATGATCGGCGGCATGGTGTCGTCGACGGTGCTGACCTTGGCCGTGATCCCGGCGCTGTTCTATCTCGTCCACCGAGGTGCAAACACGACGTTCGCGTCCCCGGAAAGCCGGGCGTGATGCAAGGCAACCCGGCGGCGGCGACGTTCGACGCCGCACAGGCCGCGCTGTCTCATCGGAGCGGATTTGGTGCCGGGGTCGCCCGTGGTCAGAACCCGCACACCTTCTGCATCAGGTAATACTTCATCGAGCCGGTGATCGGC
>VFSW01000271.1_pt1 | contig 72651 bp, 68 predicted proteins | sample 5358111 | NCBI WGS metagenome assembly VFSW01 (sample SAMN11554181, study PRJNA540505) | mine drainage metagenome | isolation source: sediment from site ElyBrook_90M | place: USA: Ely Copper Mine, Vershire, VT | collected 2017
ATTCGTTGCAAGTGCCCCGTAGCGCCGCTGAAGATATGGCCGAGGCCATCGAGGTGGTTGGCTCGGCGCAACAGTACCAGCTCTCTGTCAGCCGAGGAACACGTCTGTCGCTGCTGTCGAAGTTGCTCCGCGAAGGTTGATTTGCCGTTGATGCAACGGCAGCATAGATCTTTGGAAAGAGTGCATGACTCTCCGTTGTGCCTGAGTTTTCGGCGATATTGGCAATCTCGAGCTGCAATTCATCGAGTGCTGGCGTAAGGGCTGACCATTCGAGGTTTAATCCGCTATCAGGCCCTTCTCTAAAGAGTTCGGGAAACCTTTTGTACGTTAAGGATGAAGATGGCACCAGAAGTCGAATTGAGTACATGACAGGGTCAATCGACCCTATGAGATCGTTATCGGCGACGAAGTCCAAAAGCTCGATCATGGAACTAATCGTTGTCCAAGGGGTAAAAGGGAGAAGCGATGGTCGAATCTCAAAGCCGTTGTCGCGGACTATCTTTAGCGCTTCAACCATGTCGGCCTTAGAGTGCCCTTTGTCAAGAGCGCTAAGTACCTCGGAAGACGTATGTTCAAATGCACTAACGATGAATGAGACATTGTTCTCAGGCAACTTAGGAATTAGTTCTTTGTATTTGAGAATGTGAGAGACCTTGATGGTGGCATCGAACGTGACGTCTGGAAAGATCTTCTTAGTCGCCTCAAGCGCTTTTAGGGAGTGTATTGGGGCATTGAAAAAGTCAGGGTCGCCAAAGGTAATATGGCGGGCGCCAGTAGAGTAAAGAGCTTCGACTTCTCTGGTAATTGAATCGACTGAGTTGATCCGAATTCTTCCACCGTAGGTGGCTGCAACGGGACAATGAGTGCAGTGGTGAAGACATCCGCGACTTGCTTCTACGTACCCCGCGACTTGCATCTTTTCGCCATCAATATAGCTCGTGTAGCGATCGAGTGAGGGTAACTTTTCTCGGTGTAGCGGAAAGTCAATCAACTTGAGTCGACGGCTTGTTGTAGTTGTGTTGATGTGAATTGCAGAAGCTTTTTTGTGCACTTCACCTGAGGTTTTGGTTCGGCTGCAGATGTTGTCAACTATCGGATCAATCGATTCTCCAGAGGCAAACATCGTTACTTCGACGGGGAGAGATAATGTCGACATTGCTTCGGCATAGTGGCCCATCAAAGTTATTTCGGGTCTATTGTCCCATTGGATCAAAGCTACGAGCACTGAAAGGGCAAGGCGGGCCGCTGTATGCATTGGTACTGAAATAATGATGTGCGTATCATCAAGGTCGAAATTTTTCAGCTCCGACATTTCGGTTATGGAAAGGTCGATGATCGAGGAGGGTATTTCGGCTTGGGATAGCGCCGCGTCGAGTTGGAGCAACTCGTAAGGTTGATGACCAAGGTCGTAGAGAGAGATGATCAGGGCACGTGTCACGGTTTATGTCTTCCTTGATGATTGATATTATTAGCGAAAGAGTTGCAAATTTATAGGGCGGACGCCGGTGATGCTAACCATTAATCTAATGGCGTTCGAAAGATTGGTGGTACATTTCGTGCGACGCTGCCGCTCCGGCAAAGTCGGCTTCGACCTCGATTTTGATCACTTCGTGACTTTTTTCAAGTGCGTCAATACATAATGCCCTCGTGGGAGCTTTAGCGAAAATAAAACCCAAGTAGCTTCCCTCCGTGGGAAGGGTTTCATAGTGATGACCAACCTTTGCATCAACTATCACACTTGTTACAAATGGAATTCGTTGTGCCGCCTCGATGCCGTTGATGCTACGGACGATTCCGCTTGTTCTTGTCGGAATCATATAAACCCCAGAATACTGTTTTTCACGGCGCGCGTGTGATGCATTCCCCTCGGTTAATGCTTCGAGGAGGACTACCTCTAAAGTCCTATCGCCCACAAAAGAAAGAGCGGTTGAACATCGTCCTCCGATCGATCGATTAGCCAGGTCTATGATTACTATCTTCCCGTCACTGGTGACTCTTACTTCAACGTGAATTGGTCCATTTTCAATTTCGAGCCTTTTGATTGCAGATTCGATGGTTTGCAATAATTTCCGCTTCAACTGATCATCAAGACTTGACGGTGTGACATAAATCGTCTCGGCGAAGTAAGGGCCGATGAGCGGATGTGGCTTGTCGAATATCGCAAGTTCCACGACGCAACCATTTACAACTACTCCTTCGAAAGCGTGTTCGGTTCCTTCGACATACTCTTCGATCATGGCACTTCCATACTGTCCTAATTGAGAGTCGATAAACGAGATGGCTGAATTGAGCTCAGCTATGGTCGATACCCGCATTACGCCTATCGAAGCACTTCCCTTTGATGGCTTGACGATTAGTCCCTTGTCGATGAAGTTTGAAACCTCTGTTTCGTCAATTACTTTAGGTTGGGGTACTACCTCACTCAGAACCTTGCGCAATAGATTTTTGTCTCTAAGTGCCAAGGAGCGTACAGGTGGCTTTGAAAGGCCTTTGGAAAGCGCTCGGCTCCACTCGAGAACCTCGATGCCACCTTCGTCAATAGCCACAACGGTATCTATGCCAAGACGCTCCACGATAATATTGATCGAGGCGCCAGCTACTTGTGGGTGGCAGAACTCTAGTGAATCAAAGACCTTCTCAGCAAGGTCAGGTGGAGCGAATGTAGAGTCTGTCGCTACGAATGTATCGAGGCCAAGAACCTCAGCGGCGTTCAAAAACTCCTTTATCCGGTAGGAGTTTTCAGGAACTATGAGAAGTAGTTTCATGGTGAACCTCGGACTTTGTACTTTCAAAACTTTGTATCGTTACAGTACCCAGTCTAAACCGCACCCCACGGGAAGTTTAAAGTGGCCTTGGCGCTTGTACCATATGACGATTAGGCTTAATGCAAGAGTATTAAAAATTATTGAGGTGGATGTGGAAAAGGTAATCACAGTAACCCCGAATGCGGCGAAATTTGTCGCAGAAGTTGCCGCTGGTGAGGATGATGCGTCAGAGATCGCACTTTGGATAGAGGCCTCCGGAATAAGCGGAAACTCATTCACTTACGATGTCTACTTTCAGTCGAAGTTCGACGCCGAGATTGCCGACTACGTCTCCTCTGAGGATGGAATTACTGTTGTCGTTCCTAAGGCGAGCGTCGATCAGCTGATGGGGTCAACCCTTGATTTGCCCGAGGCCGATGGCGGACTCGTAATCACTAATCCGAATACGCCCGCGTCAATGAGTGAGGCACCCGCGGGCCTAGAGGAAGCAACGCTTGACTCCGATATCGCCCGAACGATAATCACGCTCCTTCAAGACGAGATCAACCCGGCGATAGCAAGCCACGGAGGAAGAGCCGATCTTGTAGGGGTGGCAAATGAAAAGGCATTTGTTCGCCTTTCAGGAGGTTGTCAAGGATGTGGACTGGCGGCCGTTACGTTATCGCAGGGAATCGAGGTTGCAATCAAGGAGGCAGTTCCATCAATTATCAACGTAATAGATGTCACTGATCATCTCTCGGGCTCAAATCCCTATTACCAGGCATCGAAGAAGTGAGGCTGCAATTGCTTCTAGACGTCGTTCATGGATAGCGATTGGCGAACGTGCGTATGAAATATTCACTTCGGACGTACGCAGCAGTCTCATAGTGCGAAAGGGATCTCGACTTTTGAAGTCGAGATCCCTTTCTTTTTTCAAGCTAACTTGAGTTTGATTTTCAGAGATTTAGGCCCGTTGATTCGTTCCGTCTTGCTGAAGCACTCTAGTTGACCGCCCATCGGCGCGGTAATTTGCCTTCGTATTAGGCTTCTTCAGGCTGGGTTGCCTGAATTTCGAGCTCGATTGTGATCTTGTCGGACAGAAGTACGCCACCAGCCTCAAGCGGTGCGTTGTATTCCATTCCGAAGTCTTTTCTCGAAATAGTTCCGGTTGCGGTGAAGCCTGCGCGTACGCCGCCCATTGGATGTGCCGCTACGCCATTGAACTCTAGGGTTAGTGATACGCCCTTTGTAACACCATGCATTGTTAGGTCGCCGTTGATAGCGAAATCGCCGCCATTAGCCTCGATCGAGGTGGAGTTGAAGGTTATAGACGGGAACGACTCTGCATCTAGGAAGTCGCCTGAACGGAGGTGATTGTCACGCATCTCTTGGTTTGTGAAGATGCTTGCGGTCGCAATTGTCGCACTTACTTGTGAGTCGAGGAGGTTTTCGTTGATGGTGACAGAACCAGAGAAATCATTGAATCGACCACGAACCTTGGATACTACCAAGTGCTTTACTAGGAATTCAACTGTAGAGTGAACTGGGTCGATCTCCCAAACACCGGTCTTTAGGCCTAGGGCTGATGCTGTAGTTGCGGACATATTGTTTACCTTTCGACGTTGTACTATTACGCTTATGTATAAACATAGTTGCGTACGCAAATAATTCCGTCAATTTGAGATAAAGTAGTAGTGATGAACGATAGTAAAGTGCGATGGTTGAGTGCCGATGAATCCGAGACGTGGAGGTCATTTTTGCATCTCAACGCAATTCTTGGAGTGAAGCTCGAACACGATCTCACTTCTAATCACGGTTTAACACTTGCAGAGTATGAAGTTCTGGTCCACTTGAGCGAAGCTGATGACTTTACGTTGAGAATGTCGTCTCTCGCTGACCTTTGTTACGTTTCGAGATCTGGACTAACAAGGAGGTTAGACTCACTGATCAAAGCGGGCATGGTCGTAAAGAGGACATGTCCATCGGATCGACGTGGCATGAATGCAGTGTTGACTGCCAAGGGTCTTGACAAAATTCGCAGCGCAGCTCCAACTCATGTCTCTGGCGTAAGGCAGTATTTTCTAGACCTTCTCGACGGCGACGAAGTCAAGAGGCTTGGCGAGTTGGTTTCGAAGCCACTCCTGAAATTGTTGGATGAGCCAATTTCGGATGATTGCAAGCAAGAAAGTTGTCTCGAAGGGCGCTAGTTGAACTTTCTTATAATTCCAACGCCCGGTGCACTACCCGTTCGGTACCGAGGTTGACGATATCGTTGTTGATGCGGCTGGAGAAGTTGTCGTCGTGGAAGTCGTTGTTGAAGAAGTTGTCGTCGACGAAGTAGTTGACGATGTCGTTGTTGACACCTTTGCAGAAGTCGTCGTGGAAGTCGTTGTTGAAGAAGTCGTCGTCGACGAAGTAGTGGTTGTAGTTTCTAGCGGCTTTAGGGGTCCAAATGGCGGATGGTAAAAGATTTGATTCGCGTTTCCAATTGCTGGATGAGCATATCCAACACCACCGCTTCCGAAGGCTTCTAAGACATTAGTGGTTACTTGGTCGGTAAATGGATCTGGGCACAGTCCTGCAAATGGGGGACATCCGGCTTGGAGCGTTACGACCCAATAGTTGGTTCCTGTTGAGAAAACTCCACCGCCACTAGGCGTCGAATAGTAGATCATGTCTGAAAAGTAAGGAACATTTCTACACAGCAGTGGGGAGTGAGAAAGAATTTCGACGTTCGATGGATGGGGTACATATGGAAGGTACTGATCGAATTCTGAACCGATCAGATGCGGAATTGTTGTACCCGTATAAGCACCGGTGCCGGCAAATATCCATGAGGTTGGATTCACTACGATCATTGGCGCGTTAACTGGATTGCATTGGTATTCGAGTCCGGTCAATGCGCTTTCATCCTGGGGGTTAGGCGGGGAAGGCCAGTTTGTCGTAACCAGCGAGTTGTTTTTGCCATACAACGGATCGAGCGAGGCGATGCGGTAGTTGACTTCTACCCTGTCGGGGCCTAGGGAGCTTGGTTCGAGGCGGATTCTCCTGAAAATTGCGTTTGCCCCAAGAAATAAGATGCTGTGTCCCTGAGACAGGGAGTCTTGGAGGGCGTTTCGCATAGTTGGGGAGTAGTACTCGTCGTGTCCTAGGCTGACAAATGCATTGTGGTTGAGGGTGAGAGTTGGGTGGAGATCTAGGTATATGGAATTGACGTATGTGACGTTGAGACCGAGTTTTTCAGCCAAGGACACTAATGGTAATTCGTTGCCTAAAAAGTCCCCGGAACCAAGGCCAAAGTCATAAGAGTAAGGTCTGTCGAACGACACTTTGGTCGCCCTATCCCCGTAGGCAGCTGCCGGACCATGGTATAGCGAGTAGCCGCCGTAGGAATTGTACGCCTGCCAATCTGTTACCGCGTTGTCAATAACTATTGCTGCATTTGAATTCGGATCGACGATTTGGAGGGGAATATATTGTTGTGGTCCAGTGCTTGCAATGAGCTTTAAAAGGTAGTCGCCTGGTACAAAGGTACCGTTTATTTTGATCGTTGTTGAGATCGACCAATTTGTACATGACGTCGTATTTGTGGCGTAGGTAGTGATGCACTGTGGTTGAGCACCGCCAGTTATCTCAGATGATGACCAAACTAGGCGACCTAATAGCCCTTGGTACCAACCCATCCGGTACGCCTGTATTTGAAAAGTGGGGGCGGTAGTCGAAACGAAAATCTTTAGACTGTCTCCATTTTTTGCAAACGTAGAGGATGCAAAGCCTTCGATCGCGCCCACTGGACCTGCGTCTGAAATTCTCCATTGCGATGTTCCTGGAAGGGAATTTTCGTGCTGTATCTCGCTTGAATACAGGCTTCCAGGCGTAAGCGATGGAATGGTATCGCCATTCGCTGAAGTTGTCGTTGTGGTTAGCACAGTTGTTGTTGTTGTTTTTGCGTGCACAGACTTCTTGGCAGCAGTAGAGGTCGTGCGTTGCAGAAGGCTTGCTCCAATGTACGAAGATACGGCTACGCCAATGGCGACCATTACTAGGAGTGCCAAGTTAAGCTTTGACAGGAACTTTGGTACTTTGGAGTGTTTGCGCTTCAATTTGATCGATCATCATCCTAACGGGGTACTTGCAAACGCGGACGTAAATGTGGCTTATGTTTGATTTTCCGTTGAGTCACTGGGGCATTGTCAGGTCTCGGACTTCTAAGAGCAACGGATGTTGTTTGGACAAAAGTTGGTGACTAATCTAAATATGAGTTTCGCCTTGTTTCGCGAACTCTGAATTACCATGGGGGCTCGTTGCCGATAGTAGTGCTAGTTGGTTTCATGGGATCTGGAAAGAGTTCAGTTGGACGAAAATTGGCTAGATCGCTCGGCGCAACCTTTATCGACTCCGACGTCAAGGTGGAGGAGCGGCTCGGAATGACGATAGCTGCCGCCTTCCGACAGTTCGGCGAGAGGTACTTCCGAAAAATTGAGGCAGAGACCATTGGGCATCTTTTGAATACCGAAAATGCTGTGGTTGCCCTAGGAGGAGGTTCTCTCGAGGATGAGGGTACGCTCGAGTTGCTTAGAGGCCAATTTGTAGCGTACCTTGATGTGTCCTATGGCGTTTCTATGGCTCGGATCAAAGGCGACCCGAATCGCCCACTCGTTCAGTCGGAAGAGCTAGAAAGTCGCTATCTTCGTCGCCTTGGGTCCTATAGCAAATGGGCTAAGGTGACGTTTGACGCTGATCGGTTGACGACGGAGCAAATTGCAACTGCGCTGTTGGGTCAGCTCAGAGAAGGTAGCGATCTCTAATAATCTCTATTTCGCCTTCTTCGATACCGATTTCGGTAAGGTAGGAGATTGGGCCGCCGTATTGGGCGTCTAAGAAGTTCAACGTGCGCGCCATGTCTACCTCTCTTGACCCTAAGATTATCGGGGCCACATCTCGAATTTTTTCAATCTCTTCGGGTGCCACTTCGGCTAGCCAAGCTTGGAATCTGTCCATTGCCCTTTGCGTTGCTGCGTAGTCTGCGATTATCTGCGATCGGTCAACCCTTAATGTTTCAAGAAGTAGCGCGGCTACGATTCCGGTACGGTCTTTCCCCACTGCACAGTGAAATAGAAGCCCGCCGCTTTGGTGAGACGCAATCGTTTTGAAGACGCGGGCAATATTGTCCCTGCCGAAGGTAAGCATTTCGACGTATCGGTTGAAGATGTACTCTTTTCCAGCCTCTCCTCGTGCGAGTTCATAGTTTGCCGAAATATCGATCATCGATATATGGTGACGTGTGGCATCAATGAGGAGTTCTGCTGGATATTTTCCCTGAGCGTCAGCTTCTTTTTCTGTTCTTAAGTCGATAAATGATTTGATATTCAGGCGACGCATTTGGTCAACGTCGCTGTCGGTCAACCTGCCTAAATGGTCAGACCTGAAGAGAAGTCCTGGTGCAACTTTTCCAAGTGATCCGTCGTAACCACTTATTTCACGGAGATTGAATGTACCATCAAGTTCAATTCGAAGATTTTCATTGTACGTGTAATCCATATACATCCTTGGGAGCATTGGGGCCTCTGGTGTTATCGCTAGTTTTAGATATTGAGTTGCCCACACAATCGACTCTGATAATAGCCGTACCAAGTGAAGAGTAGGTAAATGAGTGATGCCGTTTATATCGGTTTAGGAGATGGTGATTTTTACCGATAATGATCTAAGCGGGAGCAAAGCATGGGAGATTTTTGTGCTCAAAAGGGCGTGGTTAGCTGTGCTTCGGGGCAATTGGAAACTCTATTCCGGTGTCTACCTCGGATTTACTATACTTTTCTATTTCGTTTCGATGGTTATAAACCCATTGGTAACGAGAGGGCACGGCTGGTTGTATTCGGCCGACTTCTTCGCAGAATTGAGAGATGCGCACCTTATTACTTGGGGTGGGTATCAACTCCTGTATGCATCGGGCACGTCTCTTGTGGCGCCGCCACTTGGTCCGCTATCTCTTACGCCCTTAGCGATGATTTCGTCGCTTTTTGGCTTTGTTGAGCCCTTTCCAATACCGTTTCCCCGACCTCAAGTCCTGTTTATCACGATTCCGTATCTTGCAATCTTTGCCACGTTCTTCTTCTTTGCGGTAAGGCGATTTACATCGAGATTTGGAATTAGAAAGAGTCTGCTCCTTGAGATAGGTGTTACCGTCGTCGCCTCATTTGTTTTGATGCCCTGGGGGCACACCGAAGATGTGGCGGCGATGGCATTTGCCTTATTGGGATTCGTTGCACTTTCAAAGAACAACTATCGGAGTGCATCGTATCTCTTCGGTGTTGCAGTCGCGTTTCAGCCATTTGCGGTACTTTTCGTGGTGCCGTCATTGCTTATCCTTGTGTACAACGGGCGCGAGAGCCTTGTCGCCCTGATACGAACCGCTACCCCAGCCTTCGTTGTTTACATCCCATTGTTGCTTACTTCGCCGGTATCGACTGTGGAAACTATGTTGCATCAGGATAACTTTCCATCGGTCGACCATCTGACTGTCGTCGGATTGGTGATCAAGGGTCCCTCTCGATTCATAGCCGCCGGTCCTCCGCGACTCCTCCTCGTTTTGGTAGTTCTTGGAGTGTCAATTTATATACGCTATGCACGGCGTGATTCAATACGTAGTTATGGTGAAGTCTTTCTGATAGTCGCGCTTTTATCGGCTGGAAGAGTCTTCTTTGAACCGGTCATGGTTCCTTATTATCTTGTACCAACACTTGTGTACCTAATGCTGGCTGGGGTCTTTTTTGGGGATCATTTCAAGGTCCGAACCATAGCTCTCCTTGTTGCATCCTCTATTGATATTTTCTTAGCCTCGTTACGTTTAGGTCCCGTGGCGTACTCAGTCTTTGTCTATTTAGGTGTGTTGGCGATATCAGCAATATCGACTACCTGGTACCTGCGTGCTACTCTCGAGGCCGAAGTGCTACGGCAGTCGATCGAGCCATACCGTTACGGTGGGCGTGACGACTTTGACGATTTTTCAAATCGTCCTAGTCGACGAAGTCGCTTTCGAGTCGTTCCTAACGAAGCAAGGATTGATCTCGATGATGTAGCCCCAGGTGGTATAGTTGGGGGCTTGGACAGTTGAGTGGGGCAGCCGTAGCTACTATTATCGCCGGATACTTGCTTTTTGGCGTAGCGATCGGGTCGTTTCTGAACGTCGTGATTTATCGCGTACCATTGGGACTATCCGTCATTTCTCCCCCTTCTCGATGTAGTAGCTGTGGCTATCAACTAAGGCCATTGGATAACGTACCGATCCTTTCGTATATATTGCTACGCGGGCGGTGTAGAAGTTGCGATGTGCGTTTCGGTGTAACGTATTTTTTGATAGAGCTCCTGAACTTACTAATTTGGTCCGCACTACTCCTGCGTCTTGGATTGACATTTTTGACCCTGGTTGAAGCAATCTTTGCCTCGGTACTTTTGGCTTCGAGTGTGATTGACATCAAGACTCGAACCATACCGCGAAAAGTCATCTACGCCGGCGTTGCCGTCGTACTTTCACTCGTCTCGATTGATGCGATAGCTAGCGGTAGCTTCCACGTGCTTGGGCGTTCATTGCTCTTCGGAGCGTTGTCTTTCTCCGTGTTTCTCATCACTTTTGTCATATCCAAGGGTTCGATTGGCTTTGGAGATGTTCGGCTTTCATTCTTAATCGGGTTGGCGCTAGGTGTTTACGGTTCTCGTCCGGTTATCGACTTCTTTTACATATCTTTTGCATCAGCGGCAATATACGGTATCAGTTTGATTATTCGCTCCAAAGGAGGGCGTAAGACGAAAATACCGTTTGGTCCTTTTATGGCAATCGGGGCCTTCTTTGGACTAATGTTTCTCGATACGCTGCACATCCTTGGTTGAAAGTGCCAATATTTGCAATATACGAAATCTCCTTATTTAGGGCGTGCTCTTATTAGAGATGAAGTATTCTGACTGAATTCAATAAATGTAATTACACAAATGTATTTATGTATTGCTGAAATATTTAATGAAATTCTTCAACTTTTTGGTAATGTTGCCGATATGGTGAAAGTTGAACTTGTTGTAGTTGTTGAAGTTGTAGACCTTGATCACGATCTTCAAATCCTTCAAGTTGGTGAAGTTTGTCTTCACAAACGACTTTCGGAGTGGCCAAAATGGATGATGAGTTAATGCGCGTAAAGGAAGTTGCGGACCTCATGAAGGTCTCGACGACGACTATTTACCGCTTGATCGCTGAAGCTGAGATCCCGGCTACGCGCGTTGGGAAAGCATGGCGTATTCGCCGAGGCGATGTCGATCAGTATCTAAAGCGTGGAGGTTGGACGAATTGAGGCGGGTAGTTGGTCTTGATATCGGGTCCTTTTCCATCAAAGCTGTCGAAGTTGCGTGGGATCGAAAAGGAAGACCGAAGGTTACGAACTTTGGACTTGTCACGTTGCCTTCAGGTGCTGTGGCAAACGGTACGTTCGTTGAGCCGGACGCGGTCGTAAAGGCTATCAAGCGACTCTGGTTGCGCGCCGAATTTGCAACAAAAGACGTAGTGGTTGGCACCTCTGGTGATGGAACCTTCATACGCGAGAGTACGTTACCCACCCTTCCCGATAACGAGATGAAGGGTGCAATAGCTGCAGAAGCGATGGAATTCCTGCCCGGTTCAATCGCAGATTACCGAATCGATTACGAGCGACGGATGCTTTCTCAGCCGGAAAGCACAGTTACCAGTAGTGATGTTCACCTAGTAGCCGTCGATATAGCTATAGTAAACGATCTGAAGTCAGTCATAAGTGAAGCCGGACTCGAGGTAGTGGGTATCGACTCTGCCATAATGGCTTTGTTCCGGGGCATATGGCTGAATACTGATCTCGGTGATGGCAGATCTAACGTTATTTCCGTCGATTCGACCCCGTCGTCCAATGACCAAAACGGTCAACCTACTCGTTCATCTTGGAGAGATAGGTTAGGTACGAGACAAAGAGATGAAACTGAAGTTGAGACCGAAGTTACTGGCGGCAGTTCGTCTGATATCGAACAGCTTCCGGAACTTGGATCCTTAGATAATGGAGACCAATCAACGGTCGTCGCGCTAGTGGTGGTCGGCGCCAATAAGGTTACGGTGGGAATAGCTGAGGATGGTGTATTAACTGTCTCGCGTAATATCGACGCTCAAGGCGGCGATGCGATTACAAGAGCGATCTCTGAAGAACTTGAGGTTGAGATTTCAGATGCCGAAGGGCTAAAAAGATCCTTGAGTGAAGGCGGGAGCGACACAGTCGACTTCGAAGGCGGCGTAGACGGCAGAAAGCTTTCATCGATCGTTCGAACGCAAGTGGCCTTGTTGAACGATGCGATAGTTAACACCTTGAATTCATATTTATTTTCGCGAGGCGATGTAGGTGAACTTCGAATCTACATTGCGGGTGGGGGTTCGTTGACCGCAGGCCTTCTGGATTCTCTCAACGTTGTCCTAGGCGCAGAGCGACGAGTCGAAAGACTCAATCTTTTTGATTCAATCGATTTTGATATGCCGGACCTTTCGTCGGCCGAGAGGGAACGAATATCGGCAGTAATGCCAGAGGCACTTTCACTTGGGCTGGGACAATTTTTCGCAGACGGTGGGCGACACGTAATCAATCTGCAAGGAGATGAAGTCCTGCAGAGGCGAAGGGCAAGGCGCGATATAACCTTCGCTGCTACTGGATTGGTGGCGGGAGTTTTAATCCTCGGCGGCTTGGACTACTTGCACGTTCGAAACGCGAACAATCTCAACAGTCAGTTGAACTCCGTCAATGCCCAGGTAAGTGCCGCACAAAGTAGCCTTTTCCAGTTGTCGAGCGTATCTAAAACCAGAAGCGCCTTGGCGGCTCAAGAGCAGCAACTCACCTCTATCCTTTCAACCGATGTTGCGTGGCCGGTTATTATCAACCAGCTCAATAGTGCGACTCCAACAGATGTCTGGTGGACCAATTTTTCGGGGGCAGCTCCCGCAGGTGGCCTGAATGGGACAGTAACGTTCGGCGCTGCAGGGTGTTCTCAACAGGCCCCTGCTCACTGGCTGAATGCGCTCGGTACTATGAGTAACGTTCTCGACCCCTGGGTCTCTTCCTCTGTTGCAAACCAGTCAAGTAGCTGTGTTAATGCTCCGCTCATAAACGGGGTAGCAGCTCCTACGGTTTCATTCAATTCGACGGCGACGCTGATTAATAATCCGACGCCGTCAAGGTTCCAAGAATATTTGACAGGTCAGGGGATAGCACAGTGAGAAATTTGACCCTCCGTCAGCGGATATTTGGCGCTACCACTGTCGCTGCATTACTCATTGTTACCATCTTCTACTTCTTGCTCTGGAAGCCGACGTCGAACAAAATTGCAACCGAAAGTGGAGCGCTCTCTCAGTCTCAGCAGCAGCTGACGACTTTGAACGGACAGATATCGTCTCTTAAGTCATTTCAACAGCAACTTCCAGAAGCTCAGGCCGAAGCTAATCGATTGACTAGCGCGGTGCCAACAACGCCCGAGCTGTCCAACTTCATTCTCGCATTGAACTCAATCTCGCAAAAGAGCGGAATAACTTTTATGTCCATTTCGCCGGCTCAAGCGATCGCGGCTACGGTAGGTGGATCGACGTCCACCACTTCGGCTAACCCGAATTTGTATCAAGTTGAAGTAGGTCTTCAAGTTGGAGGGGGTTACTTCCAAGTTCTTGACTTTATAAACCGTCTCGATCACTTGCCTCGTTTGGTGATCGTAAATTCGGTTAACCTTACGTCCTCGAATAGCACCGCATCGCCTCAGTCGTCCGCGTCTACCACGATGGCAGCAAATTCGGGAACGCAGCTCGCTGCTTCACTCAAGTTGACGATCTTTTCTCAGTCAGCGCCACTTGGGGAGCCTGGTTCGCCCTCGACTGGACCCGCGGGCGCAACTTCGAAGGTTGCCCCACCATCAAATCCTGCAGTAACGACGGCAGGTTAGATTGACAAATTTGTTTTTGGGAGATGGTTTGAATGGCTAATAGAGCTTCTTCGCTTTTAAGACGGGCGGGATCTGCTGGTGGAGGGAGTGCTGGTTCTCCTAAAAAACGGCAATTATACATCATTTTAGGTACGGTACTTGCTGCGATTGTATTAGCGGGAGGGTACTTTTTGCTCAAGGGAGGAGGTAATTCGGCCACTAGCGGCACGTCACCTTTGATACTGACACCCTCTACGACTCAGACAACGTCGCCTTTAGCGACTACTACTACTGGCCTCAATTTTGGACAAAAGGATCCGTTTGTCTCACAGGTTGCTTCTACGACAACTTCGGCTGCTCCGACAACGACTACGACAGTACTTCCTGGTGGCGGTGTGACAACGACTACCCTGGTTTCGCTCTCAACTACGACGACCGCTGCAGCAAGTCAACTTGCATTGATCTCCGTTTCTCCAGTTGGCCAACCTGCTGCAGCGCAAGTATCTGTCAACGGAACTGTTTATTCAGGACTAACATCTGGCCAAGCATTTTCTTCGTACACTATTACCTCGATTAATCAGTCGACCGGCTGTGCTACGTTTACAAACGGTGGCGGATCGCCTTTCCAAGTTTGTCTCAACCAAGCAATTGTCAAATAGTTATAGTGCGCGAACTAGGTACCGTAGAAGGGGTTACAATAGCCGTACCTTGACCCGTCGTATTCTTCGAAACTTGATCTAATTCAATTAGGCTATGTGGCATGATTCGTTATTTGACTGCCGGTGAATCTCACGGCAAAAGCCTCGTTGTCGTTATTGAAGGTGTGCCAGCAGGACTTGAGCTTCTTGAGGAAGAGATCCAAGGAGAGCTCGCAAGACGTCGTCTTGGGTACGGACGCGGCCCACGCATGCGTTTTGAGAAGGATCAAATTCAGATATTGGCTGGAGTTCGACATGGGCGAACCTTGGGATCGCCAATTGCAATTGAAATTGGTAACACGGAATGGCCGAAGTGGGAAGCTGAGATGTCTCCTGCACCCGGGGCCCCCAGTAAGCCGCTTCATAAGCCGCGGCCAGGACATGCTGATCTTGCGGGAATGCTAAAGTATGGCTTTGACGACGCGCGTGACGTGCTCGAGCGTTCTAGTGCTCGTGAGACCGCTGCAAGGGTGGTAGCTGGAACTATTGCAAAGAAACTAATTGCTCAAGTTGGGATCGGAGTCATCTCTCACGTTGCTTCGATTGGATCGGTTGTGGTAAAAGGTGGTGATCTTCCGGTTCTTAGCGATCTTGAAAAGATTGATGCGTCCGAGGTTCGCTGCTTCGATGCCGATGCTGAAGTGGCAATGATTGCTGAGATTAAAGCCGCTGCTAAGGTAGGTGACTCTCTCGGTGGTTCTGTGCAAGTGATTGCTTACGGAGTCCCAGTTGGCCTGGGGTCTCATGTTCATTGGGACAGAAGATTAGATGGAATTTTAGGTCAAGCCGTGTTGTCGATTCAAGCGGTGAAGGCGGTTTCGATTGGAGAGGGGCTCGATATTTCGTATCGGCCTGGATCCCAAGCGCACGATGCGATATTTTGGAATGAAGTTGATGAAACCTACTTTCGAGAGACGCACCACGCGGGTGGAATTGAAGGTGGAATGACTACTGGATCTCCGGTAACGCTCACGGCGTGGATGAAGCCTCTCGCTACGCTCAATCGGCCATCTTTAGCGACTGTGGACACGGAGACGAAAGAGGCTACTGTGTCATTCAAGGAACGAACTGATGTAACAGCAGTACCTGCGATGGGCGTTGTAGCTGAAACAATGGTTGCATTGGTGATCGCTGATGAGTTGCTTCGCAAGTTCGGCGGCGATTCGGTTGCTGAACTTAGGCGTAACTACGACGGGTTTATGCAAAGTTTGGGACAGAGTCTCTCGGGTCCTTTGGGCGCTGTCCAAGCAGACTTCGAAGGTAATCCAGGCGTTTCTGTAGATCTTCCGTAGGAGTAGACCGCGTAGGCATGTCTCAGAAATCTCACCTATATTCAAACTTTTTAAATCTTGTGGCGGTGCCAATTTGATCTCAGTAAGAGTCGATCCTCGTTCAACCTCACCCTACGACGTATACGTAGGTAGGCATGCTGCGAATATGGTCAATCAAAGCATCGGTGAAGAAGTGCGGAAGGTATTTGTAGTTTCTCAGTCGAATATCCCGCGAATCGAGCTTTCGTTAGGTGCTGAAGTTCAGACCGTACTTGTTCCGGACGGCGAAGATGCGAAGTCACTCGAGGTCGTGGGAGACTTGCTTGGACGGATGTCCTCCTTTGGCCTTGGGAGGGGTGATCTTGTGTTGGCTATCGGCGGAGGGGTTGTAAGCGATTTAGGTGGATTTGTAGCAAGTATTTACCTAAGAGGAATTCGGTATCAAACCGTATCGACCACACTTCTAGGTCAAATCGATGCTGCAATCGGTGGAAAGACTGGGGTGAATTTGCCCACGGGCAAGAACCTCATAGGGTCATTCTGGCATCCCTCTGCCGTATATTGCGACACCGCTCTACTGGATTCATTGAGCGAACGGGAATTCAAGTCTGGCCTTGGTGAAATGGTCAAATACGAGTTCCTCGGTGCGTCAGGACTGAGCTTGGAAGAATTGGATGAATCAATTGCGCGGTGCGCTGCATTGAAGGCTGAATTTGTGCGAGAAGATGAGCGGGAGGATGGCCGTAGGGCACTGCTCAATTACGGCCATACCTTTGGACATGCACTTGAGTCATTGGGTATTGCGGGTCGCATCGAACGCATTACACACGGCGAAGCTGTTGCAAAGGGAATTCGTTTTGCCGCACATTTAGCGCACGCCATGGGCCGAATCAGTGATGCTGAGCTGGAAGAGCATTACCGAGCATTGCTAAAGTTTTCTCTAGATGTCTCGATTCCTCGTGAGGTTACGATTCAAGATGTCATGCCTTTTATTTCTCGGGATAAGAAAAATCGTGGATCGATTACGTTCGTTCTCGCGCAAAGCAATCACGAACCAAGTGTGGTGCGAGATGTATCGGTAGGTGAGCTTGAGACCGCACTTCACGCGGTGCATCGATATTTGTAAATTAGCTAGTGTAGGCTTGAACTACACGTATAGATCAGAACTGTAATTACCGAAGGCTTCCGGCTTTGAGCCTCCGTCTTTATAGGATGCACACCAACAAGGAGTATGTTTTGAATTCAAGCCCGACGGTTTATGCGTCAAAGCAAAAGCAATGGTATCGCCGGCCGATTCTTATAATCCCGGTGATGCTTCTAGCGATTGCGATCATGGTGATCTCGGATTATCCCAAGAGCGTTTCAAAGGCAGACCTACAGAGTCAGTACGCTCTTATCCAAAAGCAAATTTGGACTGATATGCAGTCGTGTGCGGCTTCTATTACCGATTCAACGACGGCTGTGACCGAGATAGTCAACAGAACTACAAATCAAATGGCGACAGCGCAATCGATTGTCAAGAACGCGATTCCAAACTGTACGATTGTTGGAAATGGTGACCTTTTGGATATGGAGTCGATAGAAGTTCCAAATATTCTTCTTAATTACAAGGTGAATACGATTATCTCTGACCTTTACACTTGGGCATTCCCGAACGCTAAAACTGTTCTTGATGATCTCGCTCAGCTTCTAACTGATCCGAGCAACCAAGCCCTCAAAACTGATATTCTTGCTCATCAGCGCACGATGGATGTGCTTTACAAGAAGGCACAGGCATTGATGGACGCAAACTCAGCGAAATTTGGCATTCCGACGGAGAATCTCAACCTTCCAACGATCAATTCTTTTTCGCCGGCTATCTTCGGCTAGCAGGGCCAATTGATGGTCTTATGAAATGAAAGGGCGACATGTAAATTATGCCGCCCTTTCATTTTGCTTGGAAAGAGTTAATCCCACGCAGTGGGACTCCGAAATTTAGTTGCTATTTACTTAGGTATTCTTTGGCGATAGCGGACAGAATACCATTTATGTAGTTGGTAGATTCAGGAAGTGCAAGGTGTTTCGTTAATTCGACTGCCTCGTTTATCACTGTACCTACAGTATTCTCCCCTCCCAGTAGTTCAAAGATTGCGCACTGAAGGATGCACAGCTCAACGACAGGAAGGCGCGTGGTCTCCCAGCGAACTGAATGGGCAGCAATCATTTCATTTATAGCATTGAACTCATCGGAGACGCCTTGCACAAGTGAAACAGTCATTGCGTCCAATGAGTCAAGTCCAATGACGCTAGCTATCTCAATGGGAAGCACGTTTTTCATCGAAGCTTCGTAGCATATTGAAATTGCACTCACGCGTGCGTCGCGTCTTGAAAGAGGCTTGGTTGACCTTTTGAAGGTTCGTGAGGTTTCTTTAGGGTCAGATTCCACTGCTTGGGTCACGCTCTTGATATGTAGTCGCCGGTACGGGTGTCGACGATGATCTTTTCGCCTTGCTCGATGAAGAGAGGTACTTGTAAAACATATCCTGTTTCTAGGGTGGCGGGCTTTCTTGCACCGCTCACTCGATCACCTTGGACGCCTGGTTCGGTCGTCTCAATGGTCAACGCCGTGGAGGCGGGTAGTTCGACTCCAACTACGGTCTCGTCGTGCATTGAAACCGAAGCTGAGTCGCCTTCTTTGATGAAGTTAGCAGCGTTTCCTAGACTAGCGGGATCCACGGTTATTTGATCGTATGAGACGTTGTCCATGAAGACATAGTTATCGCCATCGCGGTAGAGATATTGCATATCATTCTTCTCGATGATTGCCTGCTCAACTTTTTCGTCTGCGCGATAGGTGCGATCTATGACTGCCTTGGTACGCACATTTCGGAGTTTGGTTCGAACGAATGCTCCGCCTTTGCCTGGCTTTACGTGCTGAAATTCGACTATCGAGAAGAGCCCATCTGGAAGTTCGAGTGTCATACCGTTTTTGAAATCGTTTGTCGACGTTGGAACGCCCATATCATTATCTCCAGAAAATTACTTGGAATGTGGATTAACCCAAGACAGCCTAGTTGGATTACTTGTCTTTCGATGACTACGTGATTACAAGTGGTAATCCGGAAAGCCGTGTATTTTCGGCTTCTGAGATGACGTAGCAGTCTTCGATCCTAACCCCGCAATTACCGGAGAAGTACAGTCCTGGCTCTATAGTCGCGACGTTTCGCAAAGAGATTTCATCGGTTGAATTTGGAACTAAGAACGGATACTCATGGATTTCCAGACCTACTCCGTGGCCTAAACCGTGAATGAAAAATGGCTTGTTTTCTTCGCCAAATTTTTCACGAACACTTAAGTCCACTTCTGCTCCTATTCTTCCCGGCTTCAACTCTGAAACTCCATGTTCATGCGCTTCCAGAACTGCTTCGATAATTCGTGCTTCGGATGCGCTGAAGTCTCGATTGCTAGCCTTTATCGTCCGGGTCGTGTCGCTATGGTAGCCTTCGAAGGTTGCGCCAAAGTCGATTATGACCATGTCTTCACCTTCTATAACTCGATCCGATGGCGTCGCGTGGGGCATTGAGGCGTTTGATCCTGTGGCGACGATCGTCGGAAAAGATAGAGCGTCTGCGCCGTGCTCGAGGAGCAAGATATCAAGGAGACGTCGCACTTCGACTTCACTCTTACCTATGACTCCACGTTTTAGAAGTGCCAGCAACGATGCGTCAGCTATCTCCGTTGCCTTGCTAATTTTCTCAATCTCGTCATCATCTTTGATCGAACGGACCCTTTGAAGGGTTTTGCCAATGTCATAGTGCGTGGGGTCTGGACTGACGTTATCGAAGATTGATTGGAACCGAGATAGTGTCATCGAAGATGAGTCGAGATAGACCGGTTTTTTCGATGTTCTGAGTGGCGGAATTTTGTCGGTTGAGATTTTCACTCTGAGTTCTTGCAATTTCGCTAACGAATTTTGGAACTTCTCGAAGTACCTATTGTCAGTAAAAATTGAGACCGAAAGCTCTCCGTCCTCGACATCGATCAAGATAGTTGCGTTACTTGTCTCAGTTCCAGTCAGGTAAAGCGAGTAAAAGGGGTCGTCGATCACTGCTAGGAAGGAGCCCTCTTGTCTGAACATGCGCAGCTCGCCCACTAACCGAAGTACTCTCTCAGCTATCTGCATTGTGAATCTATCACTACCTTTCTCGAATAATCGCAGTTGGCCGGCGCCAAAACACTCCCTACAATTCGAAAGTGTATGCGATTTTCCGTCTTCGAACCGGGCGCTAGTGAAGATCTACTACGGGTGATGCTACAAAAGGTCGGACTTTCCGCTAAGTTTTTACTGTTATATATAAAAGTATTTTTATTGATGCGCGTTTAGTTCTCAGAGAAAGCTACGGATGAATTCAGTTCCAGCGACGTTACGTCCAGCTCTAGGTCTTCGGACGGTAAAGGCCTACGTGGCACTTATGAAGCCGCGAATTATTGAGTTGTTACTTACTACCACCCTTCCAGCTATGGTTGTCGCCGAGCGAGGTTTGCCTTCAATAGGCAAGATTTTGATTACGCTCACTGGCGGGACATTGAGTGCCGGCGGTGCCAATGCTGTAAACATGTGGTACGACCGTGACATCGATTCAATTATGAAAAGGACGAAAAGTCGTCCGCTGGTAACGGGAGATGTCTCTCCTAACGCGGCACTTATCTTCGCTGTTGCAATTGAAGCGATCGCGTTCGGCCTGTTGTGGAAGTTTGACAACCTTTTGTCGGCCGTTCTGGCACTTGCGGCAGCTCTCTTTTATATCTTTATTTACACGATGTGGCTCAAGCGCTCTAGCACTCAAAATATCGTCATCGGAGGGGCGGCAGGAGCGGTGCCGGTTCTCGTAGGTTGGGCTGCGATCCAAAACAACGTGTCGTGGGCAGGCATCCTTATGTTTGCGATAATTTTCCTCTGGACACCGCCGCACTTTTGGGCTCTGGCGTTCAAGTACAAGGATGACTATTCGAATGCCGGTGTTCCGATGCTACCTTCGGTGGCTACGTTCAAGAAGACTGCAAATCAAATTGTCCTCTATACGTTTGTCCTCGTTGCGTCAACATTGGTGATGGGTCCCGTCGCCAAACTCGGAGTAATTTACGACGTAAGCGCAGTCGTTCTTGGTGCGGGCTTTATCTATTATTCGCTGAGGCTCAGATCATCGCAAAGTCCGAAGGTAGCGATGCGCGTCTTCAGCTACTCTATCACCTATCTCACGTTGCTCTTTTTGGCTATGGGAGTCGATACCCTTGTCTTCCACCACTAATCGACCAAGCAGAGGAAAGTTTGAAAGATCGTCAAAGGCAGTCAAGCTCTCCATCGTAGGCGCACTTTTGCTTATACTTGTGTTGGTTGTCGTGGCGGTTTCGAAGGCTTCGACCGCTACTCGTGTTGCGAATTTATCGGGCGGTGGTCTCATAACGACTTCGCCACTAATAGGGCAGAGTGCGCCCGTCTTTTCGCTACCAGATCTGCATGACGCAACCAGACAGATAACACTCTCTTCATTCGCGGGCAAACCGACGGTTATTAACTTTTTCTCTCCAGCGTGCGTTCCGTGTCGGGAGGAGATGCCGACCTTTGCCAAGCTGGGCGAAACCTACAAGGGAAAAATCAATTTCATAGGCGTTGACGAGACGTCAACCGCTTCCGTAGCACGTCAATTTGTTGACTCTTTTCATCTGCCCTACACGACTGTGATAGACGCAAATGGAGCCCTAATTGGGACTTACCTGTTACCTGGGGTTCCTGTAACTGTGTTCGTGGGAAGTAACGGCGTTATTAAAGGTTACGTTGCAGGTGCAATCACCAAGTCGGAACTGATCGCTCGTACGTCTTCGCTCTAACGATCTCTTGCTACAGGAGAAGGCGATATTTAAACTGTCCGGGGCATGCCTTCAAGGAAGGCCGGCCCTGGGTTTTTTATTTTAAGTTGCAAACGCGGGGGTCGTCCGTTCGCAAATACGGTATTTCTAGCAGAAATTTTACTATTTCTTGTTTTTTTCTCTCAGTCGAAACACAGTAACGACACATCCATAGTAAATTCTTGGACGAAGGTGATAGTTGGCGCTAAAAGCGGGTGCGTCCCGTGGGAGGTGTCTTCTGGAGTCTTCAAGGTAGTTAATGAAAGGGGTTAGATTGTCGAAAGGAGCAAGGGCTGGCGCTCTTCTATTTGGCTTCGCCGCATTGATTGGTCTTTTGATCTTCGGTATAGCGGGCTATTTGAGAACGTCGCCTCCAACCGTTTCAGTCGGCGCATCTTCTTCCGGGTCAGTGAACCTTGTCATGCAAACTGACGGCGCTGTCGGAGTTGGTCCTCACCCAAGTTGGGTAGGCTACTTCATACAGGACGCTAGTGGCGCATGGCATCAGACAACTCTTATACAGTTGCCGCAAAACACTGACGTACATGTAACACTCTACGAGTACGACTCAGGCGGAAACCTACGCAATACTGCGTGGTCTCAAGTTGCTGGTACGACTGGTGGAGTTGCTTACATAAACGGAGCAGCAGAGAGCGTCGTGAATCCGAATTCAAATACCGGTAACGGAATCGCTCATACCTTCAATGTTCCGGCATTGGGTATAAACGTTCCTATGTACGGAGTTTCGGGCAGTGCCAAGAACTTCTGCAATACCGGTCCTTGCAATACATCGCAGGCTCATAATACCATTACGTTCAGTTTCCATACAGGTGGTGCTGGCCAATTTCGCTGGCAGTGTTTCGTTCCATGCGGACTTGGCTACCTCACGGGAAATGGTGGCCCAATGCAAAACTTGGGTTACATGAGCGGATTTTTGAAGGTGGTATAAGTTGGCTAGATTCGTTCTAGAAGACTCGCGCAGCGAAGAGGCTGGCAGAAGTGCAATTGTTAAGATCCTCTCAGTTTGGGCGGTTGCTTCAATTATTGGCATGGCTCTGGTTTGGTTCGTTCTTGGACCTCACCTAGCGCCAGGAACTATGACCGATCAAGCTCAGGGCGCACAGTTTGACATTAGGTTTGTGTCAGTTCTCGTCGTTCCTGTCCTCTTTTTCGTGTGGTTCTTCTTCGGTTATTCAATCATGAAGTGGCGCGTTCGTCCGGGTGAGGACGGCACGCTTCCGGCAGCGAACATTAGTGGAAACTCTAAGGCGCAGGGTGCTTGGTATGTTATTACCACCACCGTGGTTTTAGGTCTCGCTGTTTTTGGAACCTACTTCCTGATTGCCCCAGCGGGCGCCGGTGGAGGAGAGGGTGCTAGTCCAATTTGGACGCCAGGCACGACCAAACTTCTTCAGGTTCAAGTGATCGCTCAGCAATGGCGCTTCACCTACCGTTGGCCTCAATTCGGAGGAATGGAGACGACGGGAATCGAACTTCCGGTAAACACCGAAATTCAGTTCAACGTGACAAGTTTGGACGTAATCCACGACTTTTGGGCTTACCAGCTCGGAGTTAAGGCGGACGCAAACCCAGACTATAACAACGTTGCATACGCGAAGACTCAGGCAACGGGCAGATTTACTGTACGTTGTGATGAGCTTTGCGGAATTTGGCACGGTGCCATGTACAACTACGGCAATGTCGTAAGTCAGCAGCAGTTTGAGCAGTGGGCGACGAACATGGAGCAGCAAAATGCTTCAGTTACCAAACTTCTGCCAAAGTACTCGCTAACTTATACGCCTAGCTATTCGGGTGCTGGCGGTGGATACTACAACACCAGTGTCGATCCGAATGCGAATCTGTAGGTACATGTCTTTTTATTCTTATTCGGTAATATCCTTGGAGGATTTGCTTAATGGCAATTGACTTTTCGCAAGAAACGAAAAGCGGATCTTCAGGGGCCTCGGCTCACAAGTCAAGCATCTTCCAGCCCAGTATCATTACTGGTATGGTTGGCGGCGGTCTTGGATATCTCTTCGGCCACTGGGCCGGTAACGCCATTGCAGGCGGTTACCAGCAGGTGGTTGGAAGTGGTGCTAATGACACTGCAGTTGTGCTCGGGTACTTGTTTGCTGTCGTAGGCTGGTTCGCCGGCCTAGGCGCTCTGAATTATCCTTTAAAGAAGCTACTTGGTTACGAGCCTGAGAACGTCGAGCACGTTTCTGAGCCAGGTTGGGGGAAGTTCTTCCGTTACACTACCGATCACAAAGTGGTCGGTATTCAGTACCTATTTGGTATGTTGGTGTACTTCTTCACGGCCGGTCTGTTAGCTCTCGCGATTCGTACTGAGCTTCTTTCTCCTACCCATCACATCTGGGGACCAGATACTTACCTTCAAATCGTAGGTGAGCACGGTACCATGATGATGATGATGATGACCTCGGTCATTCTCGGACCATTCGGTAACTATGTCATTCCGTTGATGATTGGTTCCAAGAAGGTTGCGTTTCCTCGTCTAGAGGCAGCGTCTTTCTGGTTCACTCCAATCTCCTACTTTATTCTTCTGTCCGCGTTGTGGCAGGGTGGCTTCCAGTCTGGCTGGACCTCTTATGCCCCGCTATCGGTACAGCAGGGAGTAGGCCAAGATGGTTACATCTTTGGCTTCGGTCTGCAAGGTCTTTCGATGATCTGCGCGGGTACCAACATCGTCGTAACGATTATCAACTATCGTGCCCCCGGCATGACCTGGGGTCGGTTGAACGTGATGGGCTGGTCGATGATCTCCCTGGGCTTCACGATGATTTTGTCTGTTCCCGTTCTAATTGACGGCCTTTATGTCTTGGCTCTAGATCGAACCGCACAGACCTCATTGCTCTATGGCGCTCACGGTGGGTCCTCGTTCCTTTGGGAAAACTTGTTCTGGTTCTTTGGTCACCCTGAGGTTTACCTCCTGGCGATACCTGGATTTGGTATGGTAGCTGAGATCGTTCCAGTTTTTGCGAGAAAGCCGGTCTTTGGTTACAAGACGGCTGCTGCTGGTATGATTGGTCTTGCAATTCTGAGCTTCTTTGTTTGGCAGCACCACTTGTTCCAGAGCGGTATGAACCCGGACATGCGGCCGCTATTCATGCTTACTACTGAGCTAATCTCTATTCCGACAGGATTTATTTATCTCGTTGGGATGGGTACTTTGTGGAGAGCGCGAATAAGGTTGACAGTCCCGATGCTCTTTATGTTGGGCGTTTACTTCAACTTCCTCTTTGGCGGAGTTACAGGAGTTTACGTTTCCGACGTTCCGATCAACGTGACAGTTCACGGCTCGTTCTTCGTTATGGCTCACTTCCACTACACCATCATGGGTGGAGTTATCTTCGCCTTCTTCGGTGCGATCTACTACTACACTCCTCTGGTCACCGGTTTTGAGTTGAACCAAAAGCTGGGTAAGATTCACTTCTGGTCTATGATTATTGCCTTCAACAGCACGTTCCTTCCACTCTTCGCCGTTGGCTTACTTGGCCAACCACGTCGTGTGTTTGAGTACGCTGCTCGTTTGCAGACGCTTAATGACTGGGTTTCAATTTCCAGCTATGTGCTAGGACTTTCGCTTACATTCTTCGTCGTAACATGGATGTGGCAGATCGTCGTTACTCGCAAGAAGTCCGTCCGCGACCCATGGTCGTCGAGGTCTCTCGAGTGGCATGTTGATTCCTATCCACCGCCTGCGTACAACTTCGAGAAGATCCCCGTTGTTGTCGCTGGACCGTATGAGTATGCGGACCCGGATGCTCTTCCAATGGCCGATATCGTGGTTGCGAATGCCGGTAGAGATGTAGCAAGGGAGAACGTACGATGAGCGAGATAACTGAATCGCGTCCAGTAGTGGATGAAGAGCAGCACTACCATGAGGCGGCCCTCGGGTCGCTATGGTGGGGTTCGAGAATTAGCATCGCTTTAGGCCTTACTGCGTTCGGTGGAATTATCTTTGCGTACTTCTACCTACGTTCGTTGAACTCACATGGACTTTGGGATCCTCACGGTATCACGGCTTCCACCCTGATGGGTGCTTTGATTCTGACATTGATCCTTGTCAGTGTGATTCTCAATCAGTTCGGTAATGTGCGTTTGCGGAAAGGTTCGACGCTCGACTGGCAAGTAGCTAATGTGGCTGCCTTGATTGGTGGACTTTTCGCTGCGGGATTTCAGATCTGGGAGATGACCAGACTGAACTTCCAGCCAGGCTCTTCGGGCTACGCCGGGGTGTACACAGCTTTCGGGCCAGTGTATGCAATTATCTTGATCCTATCCATGTATTGGTTAGAGACCTTGATTGCCCGTAGTTTCAGAAGTGCTAAGTTGTTCGTAGAGGAGGGAGGCGTTGGTTTTTCCAACCTTCCCCAGGCCGAAAATTTCCGAGCCAATCTAGAGGGATTCAGTTATTACTGGGTCTTCTTAGGTATTGCTTCGGTAGTATTTTTCATTCTCTTTTACGTTCTTTAGCGAGATGGTTGGGGGCCCTTAGGGCTCCCAACCTAATGAAAGGTTGATCATGTTAGCAGGCGTTTTTCCAATGGATGTTCCTGCCGGTGGTGTCCTAACCATGGTAGTTCCATTAGGATTTTTTATCGGATTATTGTTCTGGGGTTTTTTCCAGCGCAAGCGTTTTAACTAAAGTTAGATCGTTCGGAGGGAAGTGGCGGAGCGTTGCTTCGCCACTTTCTGTTTAAGGGGATGGTTCCAGGGTCTTCTCCAGGATATTTAATTGGCCGGTGAGGATCAGTATCCTTTTTCGCGTCGCTGATAACTGATATTTCGTAGGGTTTCCTATTTTGTGTGATGCGGAGGTAGGACTGATGCCGGTTCAGCACTTCTATTGGGTTGGTCTGTGCGGCGGCCCAGTATTAGTTGTTTATGGGTTGAGGCGTGGCCCTAAATGATAGGGGATTTTCGATTTCCGAAGATTTGCGTAGGGCGGTGGTTGACGGTTCGTCCTACCAATGGTTTATGTGCGTGATTATTAGTTATCCGCCAGCTCTTTTGCTACCTCGATAGTTTTTTATTTGCTTGTCCATTAGCACGCGGATCGTCGTGTCAATTAGGAGCCTGCTGTCCGATTACTGTAGACGCGTTGCGTTTGGCGCTTACCGTTTTTTACCGAAGGGTCAGCTTCGTTCAAATGGTGATTTCGATGGTGTCAAGTTGGGATCGGTACTAATTCGTAGGTTGTTTTTTCTCTGGTAATTTTGTTAATTGTTTTCGGTTAATGATCTACTTATCATGCGAATTATGTTTTAGGAGCATGTGTGTAGAGTTCAATTTGAGTGGCCGAGTTTTGTGACTGATGATTTTATTGCAATCATAGACAGTGGTTAGCCCACTGGTTGCGTGGGGCATGCTCTCGGATCCCAGGGCTGGAGAGATTGCGTGGATTGTGTTGCCGCTAATGTGATTGGAGCTGTTATTGGCGTGGAGTTTGCAATAGTTGTTGCCGACGATGTGGTTGTTGGTGTTGCTGCCGAAGTGTTGGATGTAGCGTTCGCTGTTGGCGTGGCGACTGTCAATTGGTTGCCTGTTATGACTTCCACGTCGCTTCCAGTAGTGATTGAACCCATTCCCATAACGACCGGACCGGAGAGGTCGGCCTTTACTCTTTCTGCGTCCGCTAATTTTCCTGGCTGATAGCGTACTATCGTCTCGAGGTTGTTTCCGAGTACCGTCGTATTACCCGTTGACTTGATCTGGTATCCAAGTGTGCTTAATCCGTTGCTTACTTCGGCTGCTTGGTTGTATGTACCTGTCCCGTTTAGTACTGAGACGGTGAATGAATTGCGGGGCATTGTCGGTGTTGTTAATCCGAGATTTTGGTTGATTATTGTAGAGTCCTGAGGTTCAGCCGCGAATACGACGTCGCCGTAACTTGCGCCCAAGTAGGTGTAGTTATTTTCGAAAGCTATCGGTAAGGTGACAGATCCTACGTTGGAAGGGGAGATATTTCTGAAGGTAGATGCGATAGAGAAGATTTGATTGAAGCTAAAGCTTGAGTCGAGTGATAGATATGGGAATATGGCTCCAAGTATCGAGTTCAGCTTCAAAGGGTTGGAGATACCCTTTGCCTTCACTTGAGTAGCGAGAACTTTTAAAAATTCGTGGTCGCGTCTGATTCTTGATAAGTCTCCAAGGCCGTCGGGGCTGTAGTTGACGCCATCGCTGGAATAGTACATTTCCCTTGAGCGGACCAAGGCGAGTGCTTGTGTTCCGTTTAAGTATTGGCATCCCTTTTGGGTTATGTTGAGTCCTGTTTGTGCATCCTTTACGTAGTACGGGAAATACATATATAACCCGCCTAATGCATTCACCAAAGATTGAAAAGAGTCAAAGTTGAGTTCCGCATAATGTTGTATCGGAATTCCTAGGTCTTGTTCGATTGTTGCGACGAGCTGTCCGGGTCCTTGATTGAGTGCAGCATCTACGCGGTTCGATTTATTCGAACCTGGTATTGGTAAGAAGAGATCGCGGGGGATCGATACGAGGGTGACGGTTTTAGTTTTGGGATCTAGATGAGCGATCATGGTCACGTCAGATCTAGCTCCACCGACTTGGGCGCCGGTACCGAAAGCGCTGGCTTGTTTGCCGTTGAGGATAGTTCGTGAATTATTTCCCACCAAGAGAATGTTTATAGGTTGGTTGTTGATCTGCGTGTCGAGGTTTGAAACTGAGACTTTTTTGATTGAGTTGAATCGTGAGCGTGCGTAGATGTAGGTTCCGCCTGCTATTAAGGAGATTACTACGATTACAGCCACTACACCGAAGCCCGATCTTCTGAGCGCTACGTTTTTACGCTTTGGCGTGCTATGCGCCCTAGGCTTCTTGCCAGAATTGGGATTGTAGTAAAACTGATTGTCAGACATGTATTGGTAAAAATCCTGTTTTGCAGTTGACGTAGACGTCAAGATTTGGCAGCCAAGCTCCGGTATTCAAACTAGCCTTTATCTAAACTACCCGTAAAGCACGTACAGTGATACGTGTACGGTGAGGGAGACAATATGGAATCTAATAAGTTGAGGCTTGTTCCTAGTGGCACCTTAGGCCTCACATTGAAGGCCGAAGTCCTGTCCAAGGCCGACGTAGATCGTGCAGTAACTCGAATTGCGCACGAGATTCTTGAGAGAAATCGCGGCGCTAATGATCTAGTGCTGCTGGGTCTCTTGAGGGGCGGCGAGTGGTTTTCCAAAGCACTCGCTAAGAGAATCGAAGCACTTGAGGGAGTTGATGTACCGTCCGGAGTGCTAGACGTTAGCAACTTCCGCGACGATACTAAATTCGACCCAGATCGCGTGATCGAATTGAGCCAAGACCGTAGTGTCATTCCAATTTCACCCGAAGGCAAGACGGTTATTCTCGTAGACGATGTCATCTTTACGGGGCGCACTGTTAGGGCAGCACTTGATTCCTTGCTTTCGAGGGCGCGTGCCTCTAAGGTTCAGCTAGCTGTCATGGTTGACCGTGGCCATCGCGAAGTACCGATTCGTCCGGATTTTGTTGGTAAGAACCTCCCTACGGCGATGTCAGAGTACGTAGAAGTTACCTCTGACGGTATCAGGATCTTCCAAGAGAGCGAGTCAATAAACCCTGTGAGCGAGGATAAATGACTTCAGATGGTCGCCGTATTGGCCTCCATACGTCTACCAAATTGGACTTTGAAGATTTAGTAGCTCTCGTCAACAGGGGTCTCGAACTTAGTAGGGGAGGAAGTGCCAAATCCTTTGCGGGGCGAAACGTAATTTTGGCATTTTTCGAAAATTCAACTCGCACCAAGGTTTCGTTCGAAGTTGCTTCTACTCACCTTGGTATGACAGCCATAAATTTTGATATTACAGGCTCATCACTTTCCAAAGGTGAGTCGGTTAAAGATACAGCTGAGACCCTTGCATCATACGATCCTTCGCTTTTCGTGGTTCGCTCGAAGGAGAGCGGCCTCTCGCAGTTGTTTGAGGATTGGACCGGTATCCCAACCATCAATGCCGGCGATGGTGAACATGAGCATCCAACACAAGCGATTTTGGACATTACTACTCTTGTGGAGCGCTTTGGGTCATTGGAGGCTCTTGGGGGACTTCGTATGGCGATTGTAGGCGACGTATTGCACTCGAGAGTGGCACGCTCACTAACTCAGTTGGCCGACTTGTGTGGGATTGAAGTGTCGTTCCTCGGCCCAGATAACATGATGCCAAAATATATTTTCCCGAACGTAAATCGTCACTCGTCTTTTGAAGTTGAGCGCTATGACGTACTCTACTTGTTGCGGATTCAGCGAGAGAGGCTCGCGCACGGTGAGGCCCTTGAGGTAAATAAGTATCGCTCTCGCTTTTCGCTCACTAAAGAGCGAGCAGTCCACTTGAGACCTGCGCAGGTCATCATGCACCCAGGACCAGTATTTCCCGGAATGGAGATTGATGCGCCTTTGATTGACGCTACGAACTCGTTGATTCGGCGACAGACCGAGATTTCGATCTTTGCCAGGATGGCTATCGTCGAGGCAGTTTTGGAGGGATCTATAGGTGGCTGAAGACCGATTTCTTTTGAAGGACGCGACTCTCTTTGATGCAATTGGATTGCGACGGGTCGATATCCGACTCGAAAAAGGCGTCGTTTCCGAAATGGGGGTAGGGCTACTTCCTGGGGTTGGCGAAGAGATGATCAACTGTGATGGTCTTTTGGTCGCTCCTTCGTTTATCGATCTCCATACTCACCTCCGGGAGCCGGGAGGAGAGGAGGCAGAGACCTTTTTGAGTGGTTCAATTGCCGCGGCGGCAGGTGGATACTGTCGAGTTGTAGCCATGCCGAACACCGAACCGGTACCAGATTCGCTAGGAGTTATCGATGAAATACGGGGTCGTACGCTGCGATTACCGATTGCAATCGATTTGGCTGCGTCCATCACTAAAGGACGAAAAGGTGGGGAGATCGTTGAGATCACTGAGCTGACACGGCGAGGAGTAAAGGTCTTTACCGACGATGGCAATGGAGTCCAATCGGCAATGTTGATGCGTCGGGCATTCGAGGCAAGTGCCGCAAGTGGTGCAATACTGGCCCAGCACTGCGAGGACGAATCCATAATGTCTGGCGGTGCTATGAATGAAGGAGAGATCGGAGAGCGATTGGGCCTAAAGATGATCTCGTCGTTGGCTGAAACCATAATGGTCGCGAGGGATGTCGAGCTCTGTAAAGCTATCGGTGGGCGCCTTCATTTGCAACACATTTCAACTTCTAGGGCTGTTGCTTTGGTATCGGAGGCGAAAGGCGATGGAGCCTTTGTAACTTGCGAAGTGACTCCGCATCATCTCCTGTTAGATGAGAGTTATGTTGGGTCAGGCAACTCGCTCTTCAAGGTGAACCCTCCATTGCGGACGATCGACGATGTAGATGGCCTGTGGAGAGGAGTTGCGAGCGGTGCGGTCGACGTAATCGGAACGGATCATGCCCCTCATCCACGTTGGAAGAAGGACCTACCATTCGAAAGTGCAGCCTTTGGAATGGTGGGAATCGAAGAGTCGCTTTCGGCGTCATTCTTAGGCGCCCGTCGATTTATGGGGCGCAACCCAGGGTACTTGCCGAAGCTTAGCGTTGGAACCATCGATGTGGAGGAACTTGGTCCCCCCCAGATTTCAGTAGAAGAGTTTGTGTGGCTTCTAAAGCTAGTGGAACTCCTTTCGCTTGGACCGCGCCGACTATTGCGCCTGCCAAATGATCCGATTGCCGAAGGTATGAAAGCGGATTTAGTTGTGATCGATCCAAGTGTCAACAGGGTGATATCGAATGAATCAATTTGGTCAAAGTCTAAGAATTCACCGTATTTAGGAATGGAGTTGCCGCTTGCGATTCGTCACAACATTGTGAACGGTCGCATGATCGTGCGAGATAGGTGTGTTGAAGTGGAGAGGTATTGGCGATGATCTATACGACGGAAAGAATTCATAGAACTCCGGGATACTTGGTTTTAGCGGACGGCTCAAGTTTTGAACTTGAATTAATCTCAAGTGACCCTGGACGATACGGAAGCGGGTTCTTCGTGGGCGGAGAGGTTGTATTCAATACAGTTCTATCCGGCTACCAAGAGGTAATCACTGATCCATCGTACGCCGGCCAGATGGTAACTTTCACGACCCCAGAAATTGGTAACTATGGCGTAAATACCATAGACATGGAGTCGCCAAGGGTGTGGGCTCAGGTCGTAATAGTCCGCAATTATTCGGGAATTTATTCAAACTATCGAGGCGAGAGATCTTTACTTGACTTGTGTGAAGAGTCAAATGTCCCACTCGTATCGTCGATCGACACTCGAGCTCTAACGCGACACCTTAGAAACTACGGCGCCCTCGCTGGTGTCATCGGAACTGCGGAACCTAGCGTATTGCAAAAGCTGATAACAGCTGAGATGACTACCGACGGAAGAGACTTAGCTTCTGAGGTGAGCAGGCGAGAGATTGATGTCCACGGTAGTGGTCCCCGCATAGTAGCCATCGACTACGGAATTAAGCGTTCTATCATCCGCTACCTCAGCCACAAGTTTGAGACGGTCGTTGTTCCTGCTAGAACGTCGGTTGAAGAGATTATGGCGTACAATCCGCGGGGACTGTTTCTTTCGAACGGTCCGGGCGACCCCGCGGCTGTTGATTACGCCGTGAATCAAATTGCGCCTATTTTGGGGTCAATGCCAATCTTCGGAATCTGCCTAGGCCACCAGTTGCTTGCACGCGCCGTTGGTGCGACGACAGTAAAGCTCAAGTTTGGCCACCACGGTGGCAACCATCCCGTTGGACGGGGTGACGGGGGTGCTGTTGAAATCACCAGTCAAAACCATAATTATGCGGTTACTCGTGAGTCACTAGCGGAGAGTTCATTTTCAACGGAAGTCACTCACATAAATTTGAACGACCAAGTGGTTGAAGGATTTTCAGTGCCCTCGATGCGCGCCTTTGCGGTTCAATACCACCCCGAAGCCGCACCTGGCCCTCACGACTCCCTCTACCTTTTCGAGGAGTTTTCAAAGTTGGTACAAGGGAAGTAAGACTAAAAAGTGCGTCTAGAGAAGTACAGAGGAAGAAGATAAATGCCTGCTAGAAGAGACATATCCAAGGTCTTGGTGATAGGCTCCGGACCGATAGTTATCGGTCAGGCCTGTGAATTTGACTATTCAGGAACGCAAGCCTGTCGGGTCCTTCGAAATGAAGGCTATTACGTAATTCTCGCCAATTCAAACCCGGCGACGATTATGACGGATCCTGATTTCGCGGACGCCACTTACATTGAGCCACTTGATCTTGAAGTACTGAAGAGAATCATCGAGATCGAGCGACCAGACGCTCTGCTACCTACCTTAGGTGGACAGACTGCGCTTAATTTGGCCATGGAACTAGCTGAAGCAAAGGTGCTCGAGGAGTACGGCGTCGAAATGATCGGCGCAACACCACTAGCGATAGCCACAGCAGAAAATCGAGAGCTCTTCAAGGGCGCAATGAATGAGATTGGGTTGCGAACTCCACGATCTGGGTTTGCTCACGATCTTGCCGGAGCGATCGAAGTAATGCATGAGATCTCGCTTCCGATCGTTATTAGGCCTAGCTTCATACTTGGTGGAGCGGGAACAGGTATAGCAACTACCTTCGAGGAGTTCGTAGAGGCAGCTCAAGCTGGATTAGATGCATCGCCTATCAGTGAGATCCTGGTCGAGGAGTCTATCGCCGGCTGGAAGGAGTACGAGCTAGAGGTGATGCGCGATAAGGTCGATAACGCGGTCATTATCTGCTCGATCGAAAACTTTGACCCTATGGGTGTGCACACCGGGGACTCGATAACTGTTGCGCCTGCTCAGACTCTTAGCGACGTAGAGTATCAACGGATGCGAGATGCTGCCTTCAAAGTAATCAGGCGAATTGGCGTTGAGACCGGCGGGTCTAACATTCAGTTTGCTGTCAATCCGAATACTGGAGAGATGGTTGTTATAGAGATGAATCCTCGAGTATCTCGCTCGAGCGCGTTAGCTTCGAAGGCAACTGGATTCCCTATTGCAAAATTTGCAACAATGCTGGCTATTGGATACCGGTTGGACGAAATTCGAAACGACATTACCAAGGTCACGCCCGCTTCCTTTGAGCCAACCATCGACTATGTCGTTACAAAGGTTCCAAGGTGGGCATTTGAAAAGTTTCCTGGGGTTGAGGCCCAGCTCGGCACTCGTATGCAAAGTGTCGGAGAAGCGATGGCCATCGGACGAACTTTCATTGAATCGCTCCAAAAGGCGATGCGATCAATTGAACTTGGTCGCTATGGTCTCGGAGGAGATCCTCTCGACCGTGTTGTTACTGAAGCCGATAAAGAGGAGTTACTCGAAGAGGTAAAGGTCGGTACTCCTCGCCGAATCTTCGCTGTCGATGAGGCTTTTCGTGCCGGTGCCACCGTTGATGAGATCTACGAATCCTCCAAGATTGATCCTTGGTTCCTGTATCAAATCAAGTTGATCGTTGAAATGAAAGATGAGATCGCTGAACGTCGAACAGAGGTTGAAGCTGGAACTCCTTTAAGTGTGATTCTTACGAAGGCTACCTTGAAGAGATATAAGCAGAATGGCTTCTCAGACGCCCAGCTCGCATATCTGCTTGGATGTGGTCGTAGTGAGGTGACTAATCTTCGACGTAGCTACGGACTAACTCCCGGTTACAAGACCGTCGATACGTGCTCGGGCGAGTTCGAGGCGGCGACGCCGTATCACTATTCGAGTTACGACGGTGATAGTGAAGTGATCTCGAGTTCCAAAAAGAAGGTCATCATTCTCGGTTCAGGCCCCAACAGAATTGGTCAGGGAATTGAGTTTGACTACTGTTGTGTCCACGCCAGCTATGCACTTCGGGCGGCTGGATACGAGACGATTATGGTCAACTGTAATCCCGAGACGGTATCAACTGACTACGACACATCTGACAAGTTGTACCTTGAGCCACTTTTTGCTGAGGATGTCGAAGAGGTAATTGCAGCCGAGGGGGGATACGAATCTGTTGTCGGAGTGATCGTCGGACTCGGTGGGCAGACTCCACTAAGACTTGCTCAGGAAATTACCGATTTGAAGGTACTAGGAACAAGTTCCGACGCCATAGATATTGCTGAAGATCGGAAGCGTTGGTCGGCGATGTGCAGTGAACTTGGCATCGATCAGCCATCAGGTGCAACGGTCTTTGCGGTAGAAGAGGCGATTGAAGCCGGTAAGTCCATAGGCTACCCTGTCCTCCTCAGGCCTTCATATGTCCTCGGCGGCAGGGCGATGGAGATCGTTTATGACGAAGGCGAACTTGTAGGGGCCTTTGGCCGACTAGATGCACTTGCTCAGGAGGGTGGAATTTCGAGGCGTGGGCCGATATTGATAGATTCTTTCCTTGAAGACGCAGTAGAGGTCGATGTCGATGCAATTCGCGACACCAGCGGAGATTTTTATTTGGGTGGAATTATGGAGCACGTTGAAGAGGCTGGAATTCACTCTGGCGATTCAGCCTGTGTAATTCCTCCAATCACTCTTACACGTGAAGCTCAAGCCAAGATCATTGAAAATACAAAAGCGATTGCCGATGCCCTTTCGGTAGTGGGACTTATCAACGTACAGTACGCGGTAAAGGATTCTCGGGTCTACGTTATTGAAGCAAACCCGAGGGCTTCGCGTACCGTTCCTTTCGTCTCGAAGGCGACGGGTGTCCCCTTGGTAAAGGTTGCATCTCTTGTAATGGTTGGCAAAAGTCTCGCCTCACTTCATGCCGACGGAACCATAGATCCAACTACGAGCGGCGGCTTTTTCGCGGTAAAAGAGGCGGTAATGCCATTTTCGCGCTTCCCGACTGCCGACACCTTGCTTGGACCTGAGATGAGGTCTACCGGGGAGGTAATGGGTATCGACAAGACGTTTCCATTGGCATTCGCAAAGGCTCAACTAGGTGCAGGATCGCGCCTACCCAATCGGGGAATGGTATTTCTTTCGTTAGCTGATCGAGATAAGCACTCCGCAGTCAATTTGGCTAATCGGTTGGTAGAGGCAGGCCTATCGATAGCAGCGACTTTCGGTACCGCTAAGCACCTCGAGGATAATGGAGTGTCAGTTGATACTATTGTCGGTAAGATCGCTGAGAAGAGCGAGGACCGAGCCGATGCGGTTGAATTGATAAGTTCCGGTGCGGTTGGTTTGATAATCAATACCCCGCACGGTAGAGGTCCTCGTAGCGACGGATATCACATTCGGAGCGCAGCTAACCGCCATAAGGTTCCATGTATCACTACGGTATCGGCGGCATTGGCTGCGACGGATGCGATAAGAGAGATGTCTCACTCAGAGGTTTCGATTAGGTCGATCCAGTCGTACCACCTTCGGTAGACGGAACGAGGAAGTATCGAGGTAGAAAACGATGGCGAGTAACCAAAGTGGTAATTCAGTCGATTTGGAGACATCTTTAGGCCCGCGGTTTAACCTTTTGAATCCGGTTTTGAATGCGTCTGGCGTGGGTGGTTTTTCAACTGAACTCTCAGGTTATCTAGACCTTCGCAACTTGGGGGCCTTCGTCACTAAGTCCCTTGCTACCTTTGAGACGAAAGGAAACCCAGCACCACGTGTGAGTGGGGCTGGGTCTGCAATGATTAATTCCGTTGGCCTGACTGGTCCAGGGGTTAAGAGGTGGCGAGAAAGCCATCTACCCCGTCTTGAAAAGAGTGGCGTCACAACAGTAGTGTCAATTTGGGGTCGAAGTGTTGAGGACTATCGCAGTGCGATAGAGGATCTGCACGGAGTAGGTGACGTAGTAAGGGCTATTGAAGTAAACGTATCGTGTCCCAACATCGAGGACCGAAACCGTATGTTTGCCCATTCACCTGAAGCTGTAGCAGAAGTTCTAGACGCAACGAGAGGGGCATTGCTGCCTCGCTTCATTAAGCTTTCACCAAATACTCATCTCCTGAATGAGATCGTTGACGTTGCGGTTTCGATGGGCGTAGACGGTGTTGTACTCATAAATACCGTTATGGGCCTTGCAATTGATCGTAAGACTCTCTTACCCTCACTTGGTGCCAAAGGTGGTGGCCTCTCTGGGCCTGCAGTGCACCAAGTGGCTGTTAGGGCGATTTACGAGACCTATGCTCGGCATCCTAATCTGCCAATAATTGGAGTCGGTGGAGTCTCTTCTGCACGGGACTTGATCGCACTAGCCTCTGCGGGTGCTAGTGCGATCGAAATTGGAACAGCATCATTTATTGACCCCAAAGTCTTTTCGAGAGTTATCGCTGAGCTTCCGGCTGAGATGTTGAAGTTGGGATTTTCTACATTCAGGGATCTGGTCGGGGTTGGCCATCGGGGTGGTATCGCCGCGGTGAAGTTGGGGTAGAAGGAGGTTGGGTCAACCTCCATAATTTCGTTCGATGGATGTAAATCTGGATTTGTGGGGGTATACGATCGGTAGTGTTGTCGTCGATCGGGCTTTCAAAGTCAAATTAATAGTTCGTATTGCGATAAAGGAGAGCCACAATGCGCGAGTATGCAATTGCCTTAGATGTTAGCGATCGAGGCGCTGCCATATCTCTGGCGTCTAAGTACCAAGGAAAATTCGCATTTGCGAAGATTGGCCTAGAGCTGTTTACTGCTATCGGACCCTCTATTATCTCTGAGATCAAGGATTTGGGCTATCGAATCTTTCTTGACTTAAAGCTCCACGACATTCCAAACACGGTTAGGGGTGCCACGGTATCCTGCGCAAGGTATGGAGTAGATCTTTTGACGGTGCACTGCGCGGGTGGCGTCGAAATGATCCGTGCTGCTGTTGAGGCGTCAAGTTCTGTAGAGGGTGGCCCAGCAATAGTCGGTGTTACCCAATTGACAAGTCTGTCACCTATCTCTACCTCGGAACTGACTGAGCGGATGTCACTGATTGCCGACGGTGGAGCGCACGGGTTTGTCTCCTCCGGATTGGAAGTTGCTGCTATCAAAGCGCGTTTTCCGGACCTTGTAGCGGTTGTTCCTGGAGTTCGTTACGACATGGACAATCTTGGTGATCAGGTCCGGGTCGTAACTCCAAGCGAAGCCTTTAATGCAGGAGCAAACGTTGTCGTGCTTGGACGCATCCTTCATGACGTTGTAGATACTGAACGAATTATCAATTTTCTTGAGAGAGATCGAAGCGATTTTTGATTCGAAATTAAAGTTAATCGTTTACTAAAGCTTCTTCTTACCACTTATCTTGCTTTTTCCATAAATTACATCTAAAGCATTCGCAAAAAGAAATCGAATCATCAGGTAGGGCACAAGACCCTCGATTTGTCGTAACTTGAGAGAATGCCATGGATAATTTGAGGATACTAGGCGCAGGCGAGATTAGGGAATTTCCAATGAATAGAAGCGACATATTGTGCCGCGATCTTTGGGGAAGTGACTGTTCCAGTTTGCTCAGTGAAGACGATGGTTTTCGATGTCGAGACACCACTCACATGGGAAGTAACTTCGGCGAAATGGTCAGAGACGGCCTAGCCGCTGGCTTTTTGCCACAAGATTTCTTTTATCTCCAGCGTACCGATCACTCAAATTTTTTCTCGGACGGATTTTTGATATTTGCATCGAAATATCCGGAAGGTCGTGCATTTGTTGCTCGACACGTAAGTACTCCATCGACCCTTCTGCACCAGATTATTAAGGCTCACGAGCTTCGGGTTACCTATGGAATTGCCTCTAATCCCAACGCAGACTACAGCCTGTTAAGCGCACTCAGTACTTCAATTGATGTTGTAGCTCGGGCAAACGTTGCCTTGAATCGCTCAGTGAACGATGAGTCTGCGATGCGCTTGATGGATGACCCTGAGGTCATGGTTCGATTGAATCTAGCTTCGAATACATTCGTTGACGTTGAGATTTTGTCAATAATGATCGATGATCAATCAGACCGAGTCCTTGTTGCTTTGGCAAAGAACCCGAGGTCTACTGAGGCGATGATATCGAAGTTGGCGAGGAATACTTCGGTAGATGTACGGGTAGCTGCAGCCTCCCATGCAAAGCTCAGTTGTGAGACCGCTGCTGTTTTAGCTAGTGATTTCGACTGGAGAGTCAGGTCGGCGCTGGCACAATCGATATGTGGATCTCTTGATAACTGCAAAGAGATTCTGCTCAATTTGTCGCGGGATCCCAATTCGGGCGTACGTTCCAGTGCCGCCTCAAATAAGAACCTACCGCAGGACCTCTTCGTGGCTCTTTCGTATGACCATGATTACTCAGTGCGTTATCGATTGGCGCAAAATCCGTCGCTGCCACTTGAGGTTTATGCCACCATGATGATCGATGAACGTGAGAGTGTGCGAAAGAATCTATTCGATCGGATAGATCGACCAAGATTCATTAGTGAGCACGATGTCGATGAGCATTTGAAGAAGTATCCCCATCTTGCTTTTCTGATCGGTTACGGCATGTGGGAATTGACTGACGTCTATAAAGACATCTTCATCTCATCAATTGAAGGTAGATCCTTGCCATTTGATTCGTTTATGGAGATTCACGGTAGCACTGTTATCCTCCTCGTTGAAGAGTATTTAGAAGGGCGTGTTGCTTTCACGCAAGATTCGGCGGTTGTACTCTTTGAAAGGTTGTGTGAGGTTTCAGAGGATATTGAGCTTGCTATACGTCTTTACAGAATTGTAGTGAAGGGGGGGGACATGGGCCTCCTTAGGCGTGCTCGTGACATCGTCAAGACATCTTCCTTGGGACATTCCATTCGGCTCTTTACAGCAAGTTAACGCTACGGTTTTGTGGTTTTTAGTATCATATGTGCCTTAAAATAGTAAAAAAGATGGTTTTTTTACGAAAATATTCAATAAAGTGGCCTTATTCTCCACGTCAAAGGGTAATTTTTCTTCTATGCCATTGCCTCCACAATTAACACCAGAACAGCGTGCCGATGCTCTACGAAAGGCTGCCGAGGCTCGTAAGCAACGCGCTGAGATCAAAGAGAAGCTCAAGCTTGGAACTGTGACTCTAAAAGAGTTGCTAGACAAGGCTCCAAACGATGAGCTCGTCGGAAAGATGAAAGTCTCCTCTGTTCTTGAGGCACTTCCAGGAATTGGTAAAGTGCGCTCGAAGAAGATAATGGATAGCGTTGGAATCAACGAGACCCGACGTCTTCAAGGCCTTGGAGCCAAGCAGCGTGAGAAGTTGCTTGAAGAGGCTTCCCGAGCTTAAGGGTTGCTATTCGTACTTTGCGGTCCTGGCGGAGTCGGTAAAGGTACCGTCTCTTCCAGGCTCGTTGAGCAAATTGATACCCTAGATCTTTCACGATCTTGGACAACTAGAAACCGCAGGGACGGCGAAGAAGCCGATGCCTACATTTTTTCATCTCGTGAGGCCTTCAGTAGGCGAGTCTCTGAAGGCGGTTTTCTAGAGCACGCGGAGTTTCTTGGAAACTTTTACGGTACCCCGGTTCCTGACCAGCGTTACTTAGCTGGCGACCGTGATCTCTTGTTAGAGATCGAAGTTCAAGGTGCGGCGCAGGTGAAAGAGAGATTCCCGAATACGGTTTTTTTACTTCTGCTCCCTCCGAGCATGGAAGAGCTTGAGCGGCGCCTAATTGGTCGAGGCGACTCACCTGAGCACGTACTCAAAAGGCTCAATGTCGCTAAGGAAGAGATTTCCGCCGCGAAAGCACTTGGGGCTGTTGAATTCGTAAACATTGATATCGACGAAACTGTTTCTTCGATTGCGTCATACATCGCATCTCGTCGGATACGGTAGCGCGCCAAGCTCTGTTTGCGACTAAACTTGATGGTTTGGCACTAAATTTGAGAAGTCGTGCGAGGTTTTAATGAGTCAGTATGTACCGTCCTTAATGAACCCACCAATTGAAGACCTCCTTGATAAGGTAGATTCGAAGTTCTCTCTAGTTACCTTGGTGGCGCGTAGGGCGAGGCAAATCAATGCTTACTACTCGCACCTTGGATCGCAGGTTGGTTCTATAACTCCTCCTCAATTTGATGCTATCAACCATAAGCCACTTTCGGCAGCCTTCGAAGAGGTAGCTTCGGGATTCGTGAAGCCTACCCGAGATGCAGCCCAAGGCATTGAGCTTCCAGTAACTTCCGAAATCGACGAAGTTGATCTTGAAGAGATGGACTTCCTTACCGAAGAAGTGTTTGTCGAGACCGAATTCGACGGCGAATAGCACAACCTAACGAGATGAAACGTCTAGAGGGTGCCTCGATTGCCTTGGGAGTCGGCGGAGGTGTTGCAGCTTATAAGGCCGTAGAGCTGATGAGGCGCCTTATCGATGAGGGCGCTTACGTAACTCCTATTCTTACCGCGAACTCTCTCAACTTTGTAGGAATCACGACCTTTAGGGCTCTCGCATCGACCGAACCTATTACCTCACTTTTTAATAGCGAATCACCGATTCCACATACTAAAGTTGGGCAAAGCGTCGATGTCGTCGTTGTAGCCCCTGCGACCGCTGATATTCTGAGCAAGTTCGCTCAAGGCGCATGCGATGATGCTCTTTCTACAATCTTGGTATCGACAGATGCGAAGGTTATTTTGGCAGCAGCAATGCACAAGGAGATGTGGGCGCACCCCGCCGTTGTCGAGAATGTGGCGACGATTCGTAGGCGAGGTTTTATTGTCGTTGATCCTGAGCACGGTCGACTTGCGGGCGGGGACGTTGGTTTTGGTCGATTGGCACCAACTGAGACGATCATTGATACGGTGGTGACCGAGGTCGGCGAAAAGGATCTTACCGGTAAGACGGTCGTTGTTACCGTTGGAGGAACCCGAGAGGCGATCGACCCAGTTCGTTACATTGGAAATCGATCGAGCGGTCGTCAAGGGTTGGCTATAGTTTCGGTTCTGTTGGATCGAGGCGCAAACGTTGTGGCAATTACTACAGTCGATTTAGACGTTGCGTCGAATCACTTGAAGGTAATTCGCGTTGAAAGCGCACTTGACATGGAAGCTGCTACGAGAGTCTCGTGTACTGAAGCCGATGCCCTGATTATGTGCGCGGCGGTTGCAGACTATCGAGTCGAGGCGCCTCTTGTTAGTAAATTCAAGCGTGGGTTGGGGTCCTTGCCGGAGTTGAAACTCGTAGAGAACCCAGATATTCTTGCGGGTGTTGTTGCGGATTCTAAGTCTTTCCCCCAAAAGTTCATCACAGTTGGGTTTGCTGCCGAAACTGATGAAGTTGAGTTGAATGGTCGGGTAAAGATTGCAAAAAAGGGATGTGATATCCTCGTCGTGAATGACGTTTCGAAGGAAGAGACGCGGTTTGGAAGTGCCGATAACGAGGTCGTAATCTTGTTTTCAGATGGCACCTCCAAGTATGTCCCCTTGGCGCCTAAGCGAGAGATAGCCGTTGAAGTCGTTAATGCTTTAGCGGTGCGGCTTTAATTAGTATTATTTAGTTAAAAAGTAATGACATTTGTTCATAAATAGATTCGTTAGGGAAGGTTTTAAATGTCGGATCGCTACACGTTTACATCTGAATCGGTTACGGAGGGGCATCCCGACAAAATGGCTGACCAGATCTCAGACTCGGTTCTTGACGCCATCTTGTCGTCGGATCCAATGGGAAGAGTTGCCTGTGAAACTCTTCTAACTACTGGATTGGTTGTTGTAGCAGGTGAGATTACGACTTCGAGCTACGTAGACATTCCGAAACTTGTCAGAAATACCATCTGCGACATCGGTTATACCTCTGAAAGCTATGGATTCGACGGCAATACCTGTGGCGTGATCGTATCGATAGATGAGCAGAGTCCTGATATCTCCGCCGGCGTGTCTAGCGCTTTTGAGCAGCGATCACTTCATACGGATGATGAGCTCGATACGTTAGGCGCAGGCGATCAAGGAATGATGTTCGGCTTTGCATGTGACGAGACGCCGGACTACATGCCCCTTCCTATCTGGCTCGCACATCGCCTCTCACAGCGACTTTCCGAGGTTCGGCGGGCAGGTGTTTTGCCGTACCTTCGACCTGACGGCAAGACTCAGGTAACTGTTGAATACGAAGGGAATAAGCCGGTTCGACTCGATACCGTTTTGATTTCGACTCAGCATCAACCTGGAATTGACCTGAATACGCTCCTCCTCCCGGACCTGCGCGAGTCGGTTATTATGCCAATGATTCCAGACTTTCTTGACTCAAAAAATATGAGGATACTCGCGAATCCAACTGGTCGTTTTGAACTCGGTGGACCACACGCAGACACTGGACTAACGGGTCGAAAGATTATCGTTGACACTTACGGTGGATCAGCTCGACACGGTGGCGGCGCATTTTCTGGAAAAGATCCGAGTAAGGTCGACCGGTCGGCTGCCTATGCAGCTCGCTGGGTCGCAAAGCATGTCGTGGCATCCGGAGCTGCTACGAGATGTGAAGTCCAGGTTGCTTATGCTATTGGAGTTGCCCGTCCTGTCTCACTAATGGTTGAAACTTTTGGTACTGAGCAAGTCTCAAAGGAGCGCATAATCCAGGCGATTAATGAAGTCTTCGATCTTCGCCCTGCGGCGATCATTCGCGACCTCGATCTTCGCCGACCGATCTATCGACGCACTGCAGCCTATGGACACTTTGGTCGAAGCGACAAGGGCTTTAGCTGGGAGAAGCTCTCCCGTCTAGATCAATTCAAGGCCGCGTTAGGAAATTAAAGGTGAGTGACCTCTATATCGAGGTCCTCTTCGACATTGTCTCGCTCGACCGTACCTTCACCTATCGCTACACCGATGACGATGTGGCCAAAATTAGGGTGGGTACGGTCGTATATGGGCGTATCCATGGAAGACGTGAAAAAGGCTGGATCACTGAGGTGGGCGTCGAGCCTCCCGTCGGTATTGCGATAGCTGATATCGACGAAGTTTCGAAGATATCTATTGCTGAGGACTTCCAACAATTTGCCTTAGCTATGCAGCATCTTTATGGCGGTTCAACCGTACATTACGTCAAGCTGATAGATTCAGCAACATCGCGCTTGCCTACGATAATGGTCTCCGGGCATTTTTTACAGAGCTTCCCTGAAGATCTTGATATTCGTCCTTCGTCTTCAGAGTCGAGTTCTAGGTATGCGATGGAGGAATTATCATCTCCTGAATCACGAGGTACCGCCCTAGGAGCGGCAGAGCTACATTATCCTGCCGGAGGTGAGGTTGGTTCGATACGGATCTCCCCCGACGTCTCTGTCGTTGATATTCTCTACAGTCGTCTTGCTACTAGGAGAAGCTCTCACTCAACCGATGACGTCGCGCCGTTACAATTATCTGTTGCGAAGCCGCTCGTTGGCAATACTTTTGCTGCCGAAAGAGATGGTCAACCCAAGGTTTCGAGTCGGATTCTCGTCCTGTATCCTGATTTCTTCCAACTCAACTTTGATGCACAACGATTGAAGAATGATGGCACGAGCTTTTTGGTGATCGACAAACCTCTGTCAGCAAAGGCGCGAAATTTGCCTATCGACGTTGACGTGATCCTTGGTACCCGAAGTGCGATTTTTGCACCGATTGTGGGACTTGCATTGATCATTGTCGTTGACCCAACCTCTGCTGGTCATCGATCGATTCCACACCCCCGGATAGATAGCTTTAGCATCGCTCGCCTCAGGGGACAACTTCATGGCGTTGAAGTGGTTGTAGTTTCAGGATTTCCGGATCCAACTCTACATCAAATTGCCCGACCGAAAGGAAACTCGAGCGATTCGACTTCTTGGCCTAACGTCCGTGTCGGAGATATCACCTCTAGTTCGCAACTAATAAATGAGACATTGATTGATTGGATTGGGGAGATGAGCCAAGCCAGTGACGGACCATTGCTTCTGATCTACAACAAGAAGGGAAGGGTGAATCGTTACATCTGTCGAACTTGTAAGGAGGTTGTCGCATGCGAGGTCTGTGAAATGCCACTCGTATACGGCGAGATTTACACCGACGATGGTTCAACAGATATTTCACCAGTTAGACGGTATAACTTTTCTACCGCTCGGGCAGAAGAGTTCTTCGATAGGTTGAATGCTAGAGGCCTCTATTGTCCGAGTTGTCATAGGTCTACCCCATTTGCTTGTGGTCGCTGCAAGGGGACAAAGATCCGTGTCGCATCGATGGGTTCCCTTAGGATCGCAGACGAACTTTGGGGGATCTACGCCAATCGTGTAATACATCTAGATAGCGAGAGCAAGGAACTTCCAGATTCAGGGATAGTTGTTGGTACTTCGATGGTGCTTAATAGGTACCGTAGGGCTGCAGGGGTTGCTCTCCTCGATGTGGATGCTCTAGCGAGTCAATTTGGTTTTGCTTCCATAAATCGACTCTACGAATCTTGGTTCAAGGCAAGTCGCATGCTTGTTGGCGCTAAAAATGGAGCACCACTCTATTTAGGTGTGCGGACTGCAGATATTGGTTATGTAAGGGCAATGATAGATAAGCGTCCGCGAGACCTTTATCAGTACGATCTATCCTCAAGACGTGACTTTTCGATGCCCCCGTATTCATTTCAAGTAAAGATCACCGCACGTCGCTCAAGCGCTTATGACTTTGAATCTATCAAAAGAGTGTTTATTGAGATCGTCGACGAATTGATCAGTGATAACGGGGGAGAGTCAGATTCAGCATCAGGGCGCTCCGATGGACTATTTCAAAGAGCAAGCCTCTATGAGATTTCGGATGCTGCCGCTGCTTTGGTTGCAAGTAGTGAGGATAAGGCATACGAGATAATTGATAGGGCGCGAGAGCAAGTTGGAAATAGTTTCCTACTGGAGCGATTCTTTGAAGATCTATAGAGATTATTTAAATTAGCTTGAACTTTTTGAGATCTCTGAGCGTAGTTCGAGTATGAAAATTAATTCATCCCATAAAAAACGAACGGCTTCTAGTCGAGCGAAGATATTTTCGACGCTCGCTGCTGCTGGAGTAACCGCCATTGGCTCATTGGCGATCGGAACCGGCGCCGTTGTTGCAACCACTCAAATCGCCTCTGCGACCGTGGCTTCCGGAACCAAGACCGTGCTGAACGATTTGCGCGACGTGATGGTTTCGTCAACAGTTGCTGCGAACGGTGACAACAATCCATATGGAATCGCCGTTGTTCCCTCCAGTTTTGTTCCAACCGCAGGATCACTGTGGCAACCAGGTGACGTCATAGTGAGCGACTTCAACAATGCTGCCGGTACCGCCGGTGCCGGAAGTTCGATTGTGCGGATTCGTAACGGCGTTGCCACCACCATCTCACAAGGTGCTCTCTATGGAACTGCGGGCTTAGCCTTTAATGCAAATGGAGCGGCACTTTGGACTAGCGACATTGGACCAACGCCAAGTGGAGGCCCAAGCGGTGACGTATCTGTTGTTCTCGGAAACAACAATCCTACAGGTGCTGCCCTAGCATCGACGGGTGGTGCTGGAACCATCAACAACACCACTACTGCTTCGAACGCAGTAACAAACTCATTCAACGGTCCATGGGGCGAAGCCTTTAACGGAAATGCAAGTGCCCCGGCATTTTTCTGGTCCAATGTGAACGATGGCAAGATCTACGAGATCTCCCACCTGACAGCGCCTAACTTCGGAAGCGATACTATCACGCTCCTAGGGACTGTTCCATGGGGGACAGCATCTGGCGCTCCGTCTTCGTCAGCGACGAATCTTGGACCATCAGCTATCGTCTACTCTGCTAAGACCGACACTCTATATGTCACAGATTCATTCAATAATGCCCTTTATGGAATAAGTGGCATTGCATCGGGAACACCGACGACGACAATGATTGCACAGGGTGGCTCGTTGAATGCGCCGATTGGAGTGACAATCAATCCGCTTAATGGAAATCTATTCATTGCAAACGGTGGAGTAAATACCATCGTTGAGATCAATCCGATGACTGGAGCTACCGTTGGAAGTCGTAACGTCGCGCCGTCTGAGCCTGCTGGAAGTCTCTTTGGGATCCAAGCTGTAACTCAAAGCGATGGTTCGTTGGCAATCTACTACTTGAATGACACCGAAAATTCGCTCCACGAGCTAGTAACCCGGGGGACGCCGGGCGGCTATCGTTTTGCGAGCAGCGACGGCGGAGTATTCAACTTTGGCGCCTCACAGTCGTATGGCTCGGCGGCCAACATGATGCTCAATAAGCCAGTCGTGGGTATCGCAAATACTCCGGACAACAAAGGTTACTGGTTAGTGGCCTCTGACGGCGGTGTCTTCTCTTATGGTGATGCACAGTACTACGGCTCGGCGGCCAACATGATGCTCAACAAGCCAATAGTTGGTATTGCGGCAACCCCCGACGGTAAAGGTTACTGGTTAGTGGCCTCTGACGGTGGTGTCTTCTCGTATGGTGATGCACAGTACTACGGTTCCACAGCCAAAATGATGCTCAACAAGCCAATAGTTGGTATTGCGCCAACCCCAGATGGCATGGGCTACTGGCTTGTGGCCGCTGACGGTGGCGTATTCTCCTTTGGCGATGCGACCTTCCAGGGATCGACCGGCGGCATGATGCTCAACAAGCCAATAGTTGGTATTGCGCCAACCGCAGACGGTATGGGCTACTGGCTAGTGGCTGCTGACGGTGGCGTCTTCTCCTTTGGCGATGCGACCTTCCAGGGATCAACCGGCGGCATGATGCTGAACTCGCCGATTGTGGCAATTCAACCGACTCCATACGGTGATGGTTACTGGCTAATCGGGGCTGACGGTGGCGTCTTCTCCTTTGGCGATGCGACCTTCGACGGATCGACCGGCGGCATGATGCTCAATAAGCCAGTTATCGGCTAGCGGAATTTATTTTCGTAAAAATTCCAACATTTGAAATAGGGGACCTACTGCGGGGTTAAAGATCGTGGTGGGTCCCTTGTTTTGGGGCGGTTCGGGGACATTGGGTGGACAAGTGATCGCAGCAGATCGAATTGATACCGTGTGGAAGTCTCATTCGAGTGATTTGATTGGATATGCGGTCAGCTTGTGTGGAGACCGCTCATTGGCCCTCGATATCGTTCAGGAGAGTTTCGTAAGATTGCTAAAGTGTCAATCGAGCGAGCCTGAGCTGTTAGACGATGCGATTGTTCGCCGGTGGCTATTTAGAGTTGTGCATAATTTAGCCGTAGACCAATTTCGAAGAGGATCTAAGTTGGTTTCGACAGCGATGCTAAGCGATTTAGCAAGACCGATGTTTAACCGAGAAGATGCGGACTTCGATAGTCGAGTTGTGAATCGGATTACGTTGGAAAAGATTTTAAGTAGGCTATCTCTGGAGCACCGAAAGGTTATAGAGATCGTTGTAATTGGAGGATCTTCCCTAGGGGATGCTAGTGATCTCCTGGGTCTACCTCTTGGTACTGTGAAGTCTCGTCTTTTTTATGCGCTAAAGAGCGCTCGAAGTTTTTTGGCCGAGGTGGCTTTAGATGCTCGATGAACACGATCATATCAAGGAAAGCATCGCTGCCTTTATCATTGAGGGCCCGGGAAGCGAGCCTGAACTCGAAGAGCACCTTGCAAGCTGTGAGGAGTGTCGGGCGGAAGTTGCTCAAATGCGAGAAACCATTGGCCTTTTTGTCTCGCTTGTGGGTGACTCGTCCGTAGTTGGCGTTGATTACCCAATGTCAACTATGAACACCGACGGCCATAGCTTGCCATTGGTCCTTTTGGCGGGCGACCAAATTTCGAATGACGATACTTCGGTACCGCCTCTAGACAACTTGGTAAATGAGATGCAATCCGCAGATCATATCCCTCCTAGTTTGACTCTGATAGCTGAGAATCGAATTTTGAAGCGTAGGATTTTGTTCTCTAAAATCATTGCTGTTGCTGCGTCGATAGTTGCAGTTGCCTCTCTGGTTACGTTGTTGGCGGTTCATCGGGGCGGCAATTACGTAGCGACGGTCTCGGCCTCTCCTGCGTCGGCAACGATCAATATGGTCTCTCCTGACTCGACGAATGCGCAGATGGGGACTCTCATCGCCGAACCGCGGGGTTGGGGCTCACAGCTAGTTTTGACCATGAAGGGCCTCTCGCCTGGAAAGGTATATCGAATTGTCGTTGTTAGTGGCACTTCTAGTGAGGTTGCAGGTGGCTACTCGGTACCACGTAGCGGGACCCTGCATGTCATTGCAGCTTCATCGATACTTGCAAACAAGATAAGTGGCGTTGAGATCGTTGCAAACGATGGTAAAACATACTCGCGAAGTGCATAAAAATTACGAAGGTCCCGCCGACGGACTTCAAAGACTATAAAAACCAAAGCCGACAGCGGTTCTGATGTCGGCTTTGGTTTTTGCATTCTTTACGTCAGTTTTGGTGGCGTCTTATTTTGGATTTAACGACGGCAAAGCCTTCGAAGTTGGGACTTGGTTGAACAAGGTTCTAATAACCGCGTTGTTCGTCCAAATTCAGCCTTCAACGGTGAGGTTATAGAGGGAGTTTGTTGGCTTCCTTGATGATGGCTGTAACCTTATTTAGGCTCTCAATTACCTCGCCGACATCGCTTCCGAGTGATCGAACAGGAGTCGAACTAAGTTGATCCGTTGTCTCTTCCACTCGGCCCTTCAATAGCTCGCCTGATTGGGTAAGCCCCTCATCTTCACCTAAAATGCCGCGATCGCGAAGGTTTGTAAGTGCGTTCGCCCATTCTTCGTCTGTAAATCCCCGAGTGTTGGTGATGAATTCTTTCGGAATTCGGCCGGATGCAATATGGATAATGTTGGCCTCAATGCCGGAGATCCCCTCTGAAGCAAGGGCGGAAATGTGTCCGTCTCCGCGATTTTCGCGAAGTAGCGTAATTACGTGCCAAAGTAGTGCGCCCTTTTCGCTTGGATCTTCGAGTGAGGCATGTGCTGCATAGAGTGGCCTACCTCCAAGCTCTAGGGTAGAGCTTGCCTTTTGTAGCTTTGATATGAGTTTTTCTATCTCTGATGTACCGATTGCGTCTACCACTGGACTGAAAAGTTCTGTAGCTGCTTCGAATCGAGCCTTTACTAAGTCTTTTGGATCAGCAATTTCCCACGTAGAAGGTATGGCTCTCTCAATCGATCGCATCGAAAACGAGTAGAAGGTTGAAAAAACTAGTTCCTTCGAGGCTCTTCCGAGAGGGGCTGATCGGGATCCAAAATACTGCCCTCCACGAGACTTAACTCCTAATTCGCTGTAGCGGCGAGCAGCTCCCTCAAAGAAGTAAATAGCTGCGTGCGCCTGCTCGTACGAACGGTACAAAGTCCGCGCTAAATTCAAATCTTCCAAATTTTCCCCCAAAAAATAGTTAAGGACAGCGAAGCTGCCACACAGTTGCGTAAATAGATTATCTTTCGCGAGTCTTGGTAGTTGATTCAAATCAACATTGTCAAATTTTGATCACATATTCGGTCTGCAGATTGTGGTTGGGTGATCTCATCGGTCATTCGTAACGTGCCTATAGGGTAATTAGGGCTAAAATGAATGGTCGTGACGTTACATCCAATTCGAACATATGGCGACCCAGTCCTAAAGCAAAAGACAAAGGCGATCGAAGAGATCGACGGAAGCATCAAGACTCTCGTTGACGAGATGATTGATGTTATGCAAAAGGCTCCCGGTGTTGGATTGGCGGCGAACCAAATTGGTATCTCGAAGGCCATCTTCGTATACGACGTAGGCCATGGCCCCGAAGTCGTTTTGAATCCTCAGATTACTGAGAGTTACGGCGAATGGACTTACGATGAGGGTTGTCTAAGCGTACCTGGTCTCTTTTGGCCAATTCTGAGACCTAAAGTTGTCCATTTAGAGGGTTTGGATTTGGACGGTAATCCACTCTCGATCGAAGGAGACGACCTTTTGGGTAGAGTTTTTCAGCACGAGTTAGACCATCTCAACGGCATACTGCTAATCGAACGCCTCGATCAAGATCAGCTGAAGGCTTCGAAGAGAGAGCTACGAAAGATTGCTCTCGATCACTAGTCTGAGCACTCTAGTTGCAGCAGTGCGCGAATGCAAGAGGGTTTAGCGGACGCGAAGATTGAGTCTCTCGGGTGTTTGCAGCGATATTTTCAGATATGTTCTAAAAATAGGCAGGTTGATTTACTGCCTTTACTCAGAGGCTTGGAACGCGACTTGAAGAGTGACCTTTTTACCGTTATATCCCCTAACCCTGTTGTTGCCTTCCTGGGTGCATCCGAAGAATCGGCATGGGTGCTCAAGGCTTTGGTCGATAATGGTGTGCGAATCGAACTTGCAGTGACGAAGGAGCCGAAGCGGCGTTCGCGGGGCTCCTCGGCGAGTGCGAACTCAGTTGAAGAAGTTGCAAGAGCAGCTGGGATTGAAGTTTCCTACGATATCTCGACTTTGAAGTCAAAGGTATTTGAACTGGCGATAGTCGTGGCATTTGGCTTGATAATCCCGTCAGAGTACATTGAGCGGTGGCCTTTTTTGAATATTCACTACTCGCTCCTACCTCGATGGCGGGGAGCTGCTCCAGTAGAAAGAGCAATTCTCGCTGGCGATGAATCCACCGGCGTTGCACTGATGGAGATCGTTGAGGCACTTGACGCTGGGAAAATATATGACCTAGTTGAAGTCAAGATTGACGATTATGAGAGTTCCGCGGCCCTTAGGAGTCGTTTGACAAATATTGGAATTGAGAGACTCCTCGCTGCGCTCAAGGTCGGTGGAAGTTTCTTTGCCGATGCAGTGGAACAGAGCGGTGAGGTGACCTATGCGAAGAAGATCAAGAAAGAAGAGTTTCAGATCGGTAAAGATACGAGCGTAAGTCAACTTTTGAGAATGGTTAGGGTTGCTAGGCCGTTTGGAGTATCTTCCGAGTTCGGAAGAGTGTCAATTTCAGATTGTTCAGAAGTTTCGTTAGATAAAGATGAGATCGCCTCGACTCCCGTTGGAGTCCTCCGGGGAGATACATTGAGGCTTTGCGATGGTGCGGTTGTCGTCGGGAACTTACAGGTTGAGGGCAAACGTGCAATGGCGCTCAATGAATTTCGACGAGGGAATCACAAGGACATAGACTTCGTTTCCTAAGTGGAGTACAAGGCAGGTTAGATGTTTACTGGAATAATTCAAGCTATCGGAAGCGTCGAGCGTATAGATGGCAAACGCTTTGGGTTTAGATGGCCTGACTTTCACCGCCCGTATGAAGTAGGTGAATCCATCGCCGTTGACGGATGTTGTTTGACCGTGGTTGCAATGACGGAAGATGTTTTCTATGTAGACGTAGTCGATGAGACGATCGACAGAACGATCATTTCAACCTACTCCGTCGGCGATAAAGTCAATTTGGAAGCCGCAATGGCAGTCGGAGACTCTTTTGGTGGCCATTTCGTATTGGGTCATATCGATACGACTGGCAGAGTCGTAACCGTAGGGGATAGGTTTAAGGTGGAGTTCGACTCTAATTACTCGAAGTTTGTCGTAGAGAAGGGCTCTATTGCGATCTCTGGAACGAGTTTGACGATTGCGTCGTGTCAAGATGGTTACGTCGAGATTGCGCTAATACCTCACACCAAAGAGGTGACCACCTTAGGAATTCGAAATATTGGCGACTTAGTGAACTTAGAGTTCGATACGATTTCGAAGCAGGTCGTAAAAGTAGCAGAGGCCCAATTTGGCCAAAGGTAATAGAGCCAAAGTCGTTTGGTTGAACAGAGAGATTGGTTTATTGTGCCACTAGCAAGCATTCAAGACGCTATCGCCGCAATCGCGCGTGGAGAGATGGTAGTTGTCGTCGACGATGAAGATAGAGAAAACGAGGGAGACCTCATTATGGCTTCAGAGTACGTTACTCCAGAGGCCGTGAGCTTCTATCTCGAACATACGTCTGGGTTTATCTGCGTGGCGATGACCGGTGAGCGCCTCGACGAACTCGATCTTCCACTAATGGTGCATGAAAATACAGAATCGCAGCGGACTGCTTTCACGGTTACTGTAGATGCAGTGCGGGGCACTACCTCGGGAATTTCGGCCTCGGATCGTGCCGCTACTGTGCGGGTACTGGTTGACTCAGATACCAAGCCTAGAGATCTGGCTCGACCTGGTCATATCCTACCTTTGCGATACCGAAATGGCGGAGTCTTAAGGAGACAGGGTCACACGGAGGCCGCGGTGGATCTAGCTATGTTGGCAGGACTCAAGCCATCGGGCATGATTTGTGAAATCGTCACTGAAGACAAGATTTCGATGGCTCGATTCGATGAGCTTGAGAAGTTTGCTGAGAGACACGGCCTTCTATTAATATCGATCGCTGATCTGGTTAGATATCGACGGAGTAATGAAAAGCTGATAAAGCGAGTGGAGGGCTCGTTGGCACGTATACCGACCGACTACGGCGACTTTACCTCGGTTGTATATGAGCAAGTACTCGACGGACAGACCCATTTTGCACTTACGATGGGCGAGCTAGATCCGGATAGCCCAACGCTTGTGAGGGTACACTCAGAGTGCCTCACGGGCGATGTCTTTGGATCTCTTCGATGTGACTGCGGTCCTCAGTTGGATGCGGCGCTGAGGAAGATCTCCGAGGAGGGTAAGGGAGTCGTGGTGTACCTTCGCGGTCATGAGGGACGCGGTATCGGAATCGCGCACAAGATGCGCGCCTACTCCCTTCAAGACAAAGGTCTTGATACCGTCGATGCAAACGTGGAGCTAGGGCTTCCTGTTGATTCGCGTGAATATGGAATCGGAGCCCAGATACTCGTCGATCTCGGCGTTGGAAAGATGAAATTGATGACGAATAATCCAGCAAAGTACGGCGGACTAGCCGGGTTTGGCCTTGAGATTACCGAACGAATCGCAATCAATATTCCATCTAATCCGAATAATATTGAGTACCTAAGAACTAAGAGAGAACGCATGGGACACCTCATAGAGGGCGTCGAGTAGAGCGACGGGTTGATAGTTTTCTGAAGTGCAACTGAGCTAAATCAATCCAAGCTTTTGCCTGTATGAAGCGGTAAAAGCTGATGATGTCAGTGTCAGATACGTACGATTTGTGGATCTTTTGACTCGTGGTTTTCCTAGTTCCAAAGGTGGATATTTCTACATATAGATCTAAGTGAACAAGGACCTTGTTCAAATTTAATGATGTAAAAGGGCCTTAGTTACTTGTCTGGTTTCAATTTCGCAGCTCTAAGTGGTTCGCATTATGTTTACATGGTCGCGGTCTTTTCCTAGTTCAGGGTTGTGAGGGTGGTAGAAAGATCCAAGGTTGAGATCAGCCACAGGCGTGTTAGTGCCAAGGTGCCTCCGCTGTACATCTGCCATCTAACTTCGGTTTCAGCAGAGCGACGTCAGTGAATTTTTAGCTACCGCAGAGATCGGTGAAAGTGCTAAGAATCGAAGTGGGAAGTCGGGAGAATAGTAAACGTAGGTCGTTTAGCTATTGCCGCAATCAATTCAGGCCACCTATTAGAGGTGGCCTGAGAACGTCTTTTGAAGTCAAAGTTAAATGCTTAGGCTCGTGAGGTAAGTCGGAAGATTACGACAGCGATGCCGACATGACATCGAATTTTTCATGTGGCGCTCATCTCCGTTGTACTTCTTTCGATTACCAGCGTGGATGAATAGATGATCTTAGATACTGGTCGTAGATGTCAACTACGCCGGTATCTATTGATGCTCCCAGATCGAGATAGTCAGTAGCTGCTAAATTTCCCTTGAGCTGGCTGATATTTCGCGCACCAGGGATAACCGTTGATACTGCGTCATGAGAGAGAATCCAAGCTATTGCCGCTGTAGCGGGCGCAACTGCGTTCTGTAGGTTGGCAAACCTCTTGGCTGCTTGGAGGCCTACTTCGTAGTCCACTCCCGAGAAGGTCTCTCCTACGTCGAAAGCTTCGCCCTTCCGATTGTAGTTGCGGTGGTCGTCTTGACTAAAGATGGTCTCTTTTGTGTACTTGCCGCTCAATAGCCCTGACGCTAGTGGAATTCTTGCGATTATCCCAACTCCAGCCTCTTTGGCGCTTGGAAGTACCTCGTCGAGGGGTTTTAGTCTGAAGGCGTTGAAAATGATTTGAACTGTTGCCACGTTCGGCCTCTTAATCGCTCTTAAGGCTTGAGAGCAAGTTTCTACGCTGACGCCGTATTTTTTGATAGCGCCTTCGTCAACGAGGCGATCAAGGTCGTCATAGACACTTTCAATATCGAAGACCTCGTCTGGTGGGCAGTGCAATTGTGTCAAGTCGAGGCTATCGACTCCTAAATTTGTCCGCGAACGATCGATCCACGCGGAGAAGTTTTCGTAGGTGTAAAAGGAGCTGTCGAGAGGAGCCCTTCGCCCCATCTTGGTGGCCACGATGACTTTATCTTTGTCAATAGTCTTGAGGAATGAGCCGATTATGCGCTCACTCCTTCCATCGCCGTAGACGTCGGCGGTGTCAAAGAAGTTGACGCCGGCCCCATAGGCATTGCCTAGTATTTCAAGTGCCTGTTCTTCTGATACACCCCCCCAGTCGCCGCCTAGTTGCCACGTGCCAAGACCAAGTGCAGAAACTGTAAAATTCGCTCGCTGTATCTGTCTATTTTCCATGATTAATACCCTAGTGAAGTGCAGCCATTGATCAGATTCCTGCCCTTTTTAGAAAGTGACAAAGGAAGATGAGGATTTGATGGAATCTGCTTGTGAAAGGGGCTACTGCGGCTGATGCGGAGGAGCTCACTTAGGGCGAAGACGCTCGAGATGGTAGTTCTCATGAGTAGGTTTTGGCTCATAGCTATCGATCCATCCAAACTTGGTCGGACCGTGAAAGGCGGTTACCTAAAACGCCGTCGGTGCAATGGAAAACCATAACTTCATCTCGGCTTCCACCGCGGTCCTTGATTTAGCTTTGATCTTTAGTGAGTCACCGACGGCTGTATTGATTCATGCACCGTGGAGGTCGGTCGCGATTTCAGTTTCTAGATAGTTTCGGCGCTATGAGCTGAACGGTATACCTTGGAAGTACAGTTAAGCGATTGATTTGCTAGGCGTCGAGGAGAATCATAAGGTCGTTTAGATCTTGACCAACATACTTTGATCTTGCGCCAAGGTTTTCGAATGGAGCTCGACGTCTATTTACCCAAAATGTGTCAAAACCGTAGGTGGAGGCACCATTTATGTCCCAACTATTAGATGATACAAAGAGGATTTCAGCCTTTGAACATGCGGTAAAGCCGAATATTTGGTCGTATGCGATTGGGCTAGGTTTGAAGACACCTCCCGCTGAAGCCGAGACAAGATAATTGAGTGAGGAGTGCAGTTCAGCGTTCTTGACGGCGATCTTGATAGACGACGGAGTTCCATTGGATACAACCATCGTTTCGAAGTTTCTATTGAGTCGGGCAAGAACGGTACCAACTTCGTCGAATGCGGGAAGGTCAAGATACGATCGCGCAATGTCCTCAACTAATTCGTTGGTATGGTCGAGGCCGAGAAGTTCTATTGAATAGACGAGTGCATCGGCCGTGATTTCATCGAAGTCCTTGAAGTCTCCGGTAAGTGATCGTAACCAAGTGAACTCCAGTTGAAATCTCCGCCAAAGTGATACAAGTTCTATACCTTTGTCGCCAAAGTAGCGAACGCATGCATCTTTGGTGCCATCGGTATTCAGCAGAGTTCCGTAAAGGTCGAAGGCGATTACTTTGTAGTTCATTTCATACTCCGATCGAACTAGATTGTCGAGGACCATTACTTCTAGTAAGTGTCACAATCTCGAATTAACTAGCTCTCGTCTGTAAGAATACTTTCGAAATCGACTCTATGTAGCCCCTAGGCAATCGATTGTGGCTGAAGGACGTCAAGTTCAACATGTGTGCCCCCTTGAGTAATTGTTAGAGGCAACATTTGTCACTGCGGAACTACGAAACTAGCGCTCTCAAGACCCTCGGAACTTATACGAGCGCTCGAGCCGCTTCAAGAATTGCCGACGGATCTTTGCGCTTGGTGTAGTCGAGGTCGAAGAAGTTTGCGACGACGGTGGAGTCGCGGTTTACTATCAAGGTTGCAGGTACTGGTAACTCGACCCCTTCGCCTGTACGCATGATATCAAGGCCAAGCTTTTCGTAGACATCTATTAGGTCGTTGGGTAGTGAAAACACTAGGTTGAGTGACCTAGCTACACTTTGGCTTGGATTGGCGGCAATCGGGAAGGTCAGTTCCCTCTTTTGGATCGTCGCACCTATACGGTCGATCTCTTCTGGTGCGATCGCTAGCAGCCACAACCCTTGTGCTTCGAATTTGCTAATCAATTGCTGGTAGCTCTGAAGCTCCATGTTGCAGTACGGACACCATCCGCCTCGGTAAAATTTGATCACTCCCGGACCCTTGGACAAAGCGTCTTCCAAAGAAAATTTCGAGCCATCGCTAAGTTCTAGTTCGAAGCTCGGAACCTTATCGCCGACCTTGACGATTCCTTCGCCAAATCCGCTATCTTTGAGCAGCTGAGTTGCTCGATCCATCACGGCAAGAGTCTCTGTATCAATTCTCTCTCGAGCCCTCTGGTTGTAAAAAAGTAAGTCGTCTACGAGTGCCAACTAAAACCTCCGGAGAAACTCCGAATCAATTATCAGAGTTATATAACCGTCTAAAGGCTGATAAATTTCTCTCGGTCGAGCTCTATCCGATTGTTAGTCGGTGATTGGTTGCTTGAGAGATATGACAACTTCGAAGAGTAGTTCGTCAATTCAGTCGTTAAATCTGATTTCGTACCCCTTGAATTCGTATCCTTCGATTGAGAGCTTCCACTTCGCACATTATGGACCCTTACAACTACCTTGCCTTGTGAAGATGGATGGGCAGCCTTCGCGCGCCTTCTAGCTCGTTCGCTACTTTTTTGAGGTAGATCCGCGATCAATGGAGCTATGGCGAGCGTTATGAAAAGTAGCAAGAGTGCTACGAAGATTAAGATTGTCATAATTATTGCCGCCTCTTTTGAGTCCATTTTGTACATGAAGCTTCGACCCCTAAGTTAGGAATCTGCTTAGACTGACCTAACCGTAGCCATAGTGATGAAAGGGATTTTCAGAAGAGCTTCAGGTTGCGTGCGAGGTCCAAAGGGAGAGCGCTTGACGACTCACAAACGTAGTAATTGGTGTGTTGAAGGTATCGCAAAGGTTTTTCAGGTTCCTATGTGCGTGGACTTGGCATAATTTGAACCTTCTGATGCAAGTGAGTCGACCCAAAGTGTCCGAGGCAGGCGGAATGGTAATTTGAACCTGCCTCGGTCTGTTTGGCGCGATTAATTGAAATTAAATGTGCTTAGGTATTAGTTGGCTACTCTTGTATAGCTTTGGCCAAGAGAAACTCTTCAAAGCCATGGTGGCCGAACTCGCGACCGATTCCAGATTTTTTATATCCGCCAAAGGGGGCATTGGGGTTGAAAGCTCCTCCATTTATCTCCACTTGACCAGTTCGAATCTCGCGCGCAATGGACCTGGCTCGATCTTGAGTCGAGGCCCACACTCCTCCCGCCAAACCGTAGTCAGAGTCGTTTGCAATCGAAATAGCCTCTTCTTCGGAGTCAAATGGCATGATCACAAGAACTGGGCCGAAGATCTCCTCCTTGGCGATGGTCATATCTGAGGTGACATTCGAAAAGATCGTTGGTTTGACGAAGTAGCCAGTTTCGAGCCCTTCGGGTTTTCCAGAACCGCCTGTTACCAAGGTAGCGCCCTCCTCGATTCCGATTGAGATGTAGCGCTGAACCCTATCCCATTGTGCCTGTGATACTAGGGGACCAAGGCGCGAGCTCCTAGCAAATGGATCGCCAACGGTCATCTTTTCAGCTGTATTTGCGGCGATCTGCTCTGCTTCTGTAAGTTTGCTGCGATGAACAAGCATTCTTGTTAGCGCCGAGCAAGTCTGCCCAGAGTTTAGAAATGCCTTTGACACTCCATCCGCGACGGCTCGATCGAGATCTGCGTCCTCCAGAATAATATTTGCGCTCTTCCCGCCTAGTTCGAGGGCAACTTTTGCAATTCGCGAGCCGCAGATTTCGGCTATGCGTCGTCCCGCGCGTGTGGAGCCCGTGAAAGAGACCATGTCAACGTCAGGGTGTTTGGCGATTGCCTCGCCAACGACTGGTCCAACCCCGCATACGAGATTAAAGACGCCAGCGGGCAGTCCAACTTCATCGATTATCTCCGCGAGAAGAAAGGCGTTCAAGGGTGCTACTTCGGATGGCTTCAACACGACAGTGCAACCAGCAGCGATCGCGTAGGCAACCTTGGCCGCAATTTGGTGAAGTGGATAGTTCCAAGGCGTGATACAACCGACGACACCGATCGGCTCACGTACGATGATTGAATTTCCCGAGCGCTCCTCGAATTCAAAATCTGACGCGATCGCGGCAGCAGTGTTGAAAGAATTGATTGGTAGACCAACTTGAATCAATGAACTTAGATTCTTGACCATTCCGACCTCTTGAGAGACGATCGTAGATATTTCGTCGAGGCGAGCCTGAAGTCCTTCAGCAATTCTGGTGCAGTACTTAGACCTCTCCTCAACTGACACCTTCGACCACGTATTGAATGCTCGCTTGGCTGCCTGAACAGCGGTCGCGACGTCTTCGGCGGTACCTTCGGGCACCGTCGCCATGACCTCTTCGGTTGTAGAATTGACTACTTCGATAGTCGATGTTGAGGTGGATTTAATCCACGATCCATCGACGTAGATGGCGTCTCTTGTTATCATTATCTTACCCTTCTTGAAAATTTTTAATAGTGGAGATATGCCGTTTCGCGGCGTACGCCAACGACCCCTCGGGCTAATTTCTCCACTAATCGTATCATTTCGAGGCTAGATCCGTATTTGGTAATGAAATAGCGCATTTCGTTTCGTCGTCAAAGGGGGAGGTAGCGACCGAAGATCAAAACGACTCTTTGATGGCTCTAGAAGTGCGGAAGGTTTATTGTTGAGCCGAGTACGGTCTGACGAGTGCAGGGCCAAATTTCGGCCTTGGATCACACTTGAAGATCGATTGTGTCAATTCGTTGAAATTGAAGGTAGAAGTCTTCAGGTGGACGATCCTATGCTTCGAGTGAACTTTTGACGATGTCGATTAGTGCCGGTATCGAAGGAGTCCAACCGAGCTCCTCTGTGATCCGCAGTGAACTTGCGACTAGCTCGGGTGCGTCACCGCTCCTCCGGTCGGCAAATTCAATCTGTGGAGCTACCCCCAGTAGATCACCAATAGTCTTTACCACCTCTAAATTCGAGTACCCGTTTCCATTTCCTAGATTAAATACTTTGTACGAACCATCCGTTGAGCGCCCTAGCGCTAACTCGGCGGCACGTGCTAGATCGACAACGTGGATGTAGTCCCTTACGCAAGTTCCATCTCGGGTGGGATAATCGGAGCCAAAGATGGTAACTGCTTCGTTTCGTTGGATTCGCGCTGTCGCCACCGGAATAAGGTGAGTCTCCGGGAGGTGTCGTTCGCTTCGACCTCTAAAGGTGCCTGAGACATTAAAGAACCGAAGGCTGGTACCGGTGATTCCGTACGCCTTGGCGTAAGATTCGATCGCCATATCCATCGTTAACTTTGTCATTCCATATGTGTTGGCCGGTGATGGCGGAGTATCTTCCGTGATAGGTGAAGCAGCTGACACCCCATATACCGCCGCCGTTGAGGCAAAGACGAAACGTGGGATCTCCCTTATTCGAGCAAACTCTAAGAGGCGTTGTGTTCCGATTACGTTATTTTTCCAGTAGAGTGCTGGGTTTTGAACCGACTCTTCGACACGCGAATGTGCGGCGAGGTGAATTATTCCATCGAATTTTTTCCCCTCATCGAATATGTTGAGGGTGTCGGAAATATCGCCTTCGATGAAGTTCGCATTGACGGCTACGGCGTCTCGATATCCACGAGAAAGATTATCGAGAACGTCGACGTCGTGGCCCTGTGAGACAAGGTACTCGGTCATGACGCTTCCGATATATCCGGCGCCGCCGGTAATTAGGATCTCCATTTTTACCTCCTGGCATTCTTGTGTTGGTCTCGCGTGTGGACGGACAACTACTTCCTGTGATACTCAATTCAGATGGATTCGTGTCCATTTGGGTCCAATTTGTAATTTTGAGTTACGGCGACGTCAGAGCTGCAACTCAATTTCTTGGCTAAGTTTCGATAGGTCGTCGCTGGTCATTCGATGAATATCCCCCATTGAAGATCTTTTGTCTCAAATGGTTCAAGCAAATGGCTATCAGGCTCGAGGTTGAATGCGTTAGGGGGACCGGTCATAGGCTCAAGGGCAATCGAAGCATTTGAGGGGTTTGAAGAGTCAAAGTAAGCCTGAACATGGTCGAAGTTTTGATCGTAAAAGATGCCGCACTTGCGAGTGCCATCAGTTATGTAGGCTCGATCGAATGAATCCAACATTGCGTGATCTGGTGTGGATTGCCGCGCCTGGCGGCTGGAGTTGATGAGATCTGTAAATGCATAGTCAAGGTAGGTCTCCCCAATCCTTCGCGGAGATCTAAAGTCGAGATCGACGATGTCGGCGGAGGGTCCAACGAGTGATTTGAGTGAAGCGGAATCGTCGACCGATACCTTCTCAACTGGATTCTTTTTCTCGTCCACCAGCCATAGTTGATTGGCTGGAATATACAAAGAGCACTCCTGAACCGGTCTATTTGGAATTTTTAAGTAAGGGTGCGATCCAAATACAAGGGGAGCTGAGTTGGTTCCCCGATTTTCGAAGTTTATCGATATAAGTAGCAATGCATCTTTGAGCTCGAAGGTGATCGTCGTCTCAAGAATGAAGGGCCATCCGGGACTTGGTACTAGGAGATAGCGAAGTGCGAGAGTGTCAACACTGTGAGAGATAAGATCGAACTCCTGCCATCGCACAAGGCCGTGAATTGAATTATTCAACGCTATCTCATTGATCGGTAACTGATACGAGACTCCTTGGTGGTCGTATCTGCCGTCAGCGACTCTATTTGCCCATGGAATAAGCATCTGACCTCTGGCCTTTGAGACCATCTCGTCGATCGGAGTCTCTTCTACATAGCTTTCATTCTGGAATGTAAATGACCGAAGAGTTGCCCCGACGGAAGAAATTATCGCGGAGGTTTCACCCTTTTTGAGATGGTACTGAATTCCAGTTGGGTGGAACGTCTCTCTGTTCGTGGTCAATTTGAACTCCCTCTTTGACTCAATCGCATCGATTACCTTCTATTTCGACGAAGGTTATGCCCGCCTCGTCATTTAGCGGGCATTTCATTTGCATCTTAGGGATGTCAAACGTTCTTCTCGTGATCGGCAATCGTCGAAGTTGAACTGTTGTAGGCCGCGTTTGAGATGTCTAATGTCGTCGCCGTAGCCGTATTGTGAGGGCTCGACGTCTGAAGTAGGTCTTTCAACCTAGAGAGTGCCCACTCGTCGAGGGTGTCTATCGGATCAGAGAAGGTTCTAAGGCCACCATTTGCTTCCATTGCAGAAGCGATTAGTTCCCGCGCCATGATTGAAGGCCTTGTGAGCGCACAGTCGTGGTCGTTGATCCATAGGTTTCCATGGAGCGGAGCCCTGCTTCGAGCGTTCAGTACCGCTGCCCGACTTCCAGGCTGGCTAACGTCCTGAAGAGGGGGATTCCAATGCGGAGCGATGTCGGGCGAAATCCTCATAGCGTCGAATAGGCCGACCGATGGAAGAATCGGTGCTCCGCAGCCGACTAGTGTCGCTTCACTGCCAATGATTTCGCGGATTCCGCTGAGAACTTCGCGATAAGGCTCTGTTGTTGGGTCGTCTGAAATTAAGCCAGCGTAGAGGTAGTCGAGTTTGAAGTAGGTAATCCCCTTATCGGCGAAGTACTTGAACGTATCGAAGATCGAGCTTCTGAAATTCGAGTTTTTGAGATCGGTAACTAAGAGCCTTTGTTGCCAGTTGTAGCCAGCACTTTGGTTTGGTGCAATGAAGGACGGATTGTCAATCACGGATTGAGATTTTTCCCCAATGAGAAATGGGGCTACCCAGATTCCAACGTTGTACCCAATATCTTTTACGGTCTTTATCGTGGCGTCGAGGTCCCCAAATCGGCTAGAGGGCCTCCAAGTTCCGAGATCGATCTGCCATCCGTCATCGATCTGAATGGTATCTACATTTAATTTGAGAGCGGCAATTTTTTCGGCCTCGGAGGTGATATCTGCCGCCGTCACATTCGTCCAATAGCAGTACCATGAACACCAAGCAGGCTCAATTGCGGATTTGAAGTTAACCTGAAGGCGCAGCGCGTAGTCGCGTGACAGTGCATCTAAAACACTTGGAATTGAGGTTAATGCTGGCCAAGCGCGTACTTCGATTGCACTTGTAGATTCCACTAAAAGCGCTGAGGAGGTGGCTATGGTATTCATTTCACGCCCAAGTGCAGTGAAGTTACCATGCGGAATGCCCGAACTGTCTTCTATTACTGTTGCGGTGATGTGTGGTACCAAGCGCGGAAGGTCAACTCCTTCAAATGAAAGGATTGGCGTACCGTCACCTGGATCGACAATAAGCCATCCGTCTGAGACGAACCTTCCCGGCCCGCTAGGATCGACAAATCCGGGGCGAAAGGCCATAGTCTCCCAGATCTCTCGTTTTGGCCTAGGTGAAGTTGAAAGTGTGGAGTAGCTTGCCGAAGGGCTCCAGGACTGCCAACCTAATTCAAAGACTTGGGCCGAATTGGAATCGATCGGTAGAAGAAAGTTGGCCGGTTTCGTCTCAGATGGCATAGGTGGATCCTCGTGTGCGCGAAATTGAATTCAATCTATCAGTAAATGTTACTCTTTGATACTTTTTGTGAGAATTATGGACATTTCCAAAAATTTTTCAGCTGGGTGATTGAAGTATTGAGCATCCATTTCCGACGATTTCCCCATAAATACTCGTTTGTAGTGGTGTTTCTAGATACAGCGATCAGCTGGCGAGGCAATGAGACGTTGCGGAGCCTCGAGCAAATGTGGGAAAATGTTAGAAAAAGTAACAAATTTGTTGCTTCTGCGTTGCAAATTGTTTTCCAACGTGTTAACTTCGAATGGGGCAACGCTCTAAATGGGCTGCGATGCTGGGGTTAGCATCGCGATAAGTAAAAGGGGGGAAATCAAGATGGGCTATCAAGGCTCAATCTCACGATTCTTCAAACGCAGTAGTAAGGGCATAGCTTTAGGCTTGTCAGTGGCTACATTGGCAGCCGCTTGCGGCTCAACCGCATCAAGTAGCAGTACCTCTGCAGCAACTACATCTGCTGGTGTAGTGCACTTGACCTTCTGGTCATGGGTGCCCGGTCTGCAGACGTCTGTAAACATGTGGAATAGCTCACATCCGAACATTCAAGTCAAGCTCGACGAGGTGACTTCGGGCGCCGCTGGCACATATGCGAAGATGTTCTCCGCTTTGCAAGCCGGTAATGCACCCGACCTTGGTCAGGTTGAATATCCAATTCTTCCGAACTTTGAGCATGTTGGGGGCCTTGTGAACTTGGCTCAATATGGAGCGAATTCCATTAAGAGCCAATTTGTGCCTTGGACGTGGAACCAAGTTTCACAAGGTAGTGGAGTTTACGCTATCCCTCAAGATACCGGTCCTATGGGCTTGTTCTACAGGGCAGATCTATTTACCAAGTACGGCTTAACTGTACCTACGACGTGGGCCGAATATCTGACTGATGCACAAAAGATTCATCAGCAAAATCCAAATGCCTACATCGCGGCGTTTCCGGCATCTGACTCAGCTTGGTTCTCGGCGCTTGCTTGGCAGGCAGGAGCCAAGTGGTTCAATACCCAAGGCAATTCATGGGTGGTCAACATGGCTGATCCCGCGACGCAGCAGGTAGCGAATCTTTGGCAGACCATGATCGCTCAGGGATTAGTTAAGGTCGAACCTGACTTTTCTACCGGATGGTATAAGGATCTTTCAGACGGAACGATTTTGACTTGGCCAACAGCGGTCTGGGGCGAAAATACAATTGCCACTAATGCCGCAACCACTTCAGGCGATTGGCGAGTTGCAGCGATGCCAAACTGGGGAACGACGACAGTGGACGGGAACTGGGGTGGCTCAACTACCGCAGTATTCAAAGATACAAAGTATCCAGCTCAAGCAGCTCAATTTGCAGAGTGGCTGAATACTAATTCCGGAAGTATCGCTAACATGATTTCTACTGGTGGCCTTTATCCTGCATCGCTCGCAGGCCAGAAATTGCCGGCGGCAAATACGCCGGTAGCCTTCTACGGCGGGCAAAACATCTGGCAGGTATTTTCTCAGGGTTCGAAGGCAGTCAACACAAGCTTCCTCTGGGGTCCTGTGATGTCGACGACCTTTACTCAGCTAAATGATGCTTTTGCCAAGGCGACCACAGGGTCTGGAACCTTAGCAGATGCCGTCAACACTACGCAAAGCTCTACGATTTCAACTATGAAACAGCAGGGATTTACAGTAGCGGCTGGATAGGCGCCACGATCTCAGGCTCTTAGAGCGTTGACCTTCGGGAGCTCTGGTGGCCCCACCCGCTACCTGAGCTCCCATGGAAGGTTGAACCTTGACAGAGAGCTTTTCATGCCACGTTCAATGCTAGAGGGGGAGCATACAAGTGACAACAATAGACCTTCCTGGAAGGGCAGGCGAACCCGCGAACTTAAAGCAAGGAAAGGCTGTTGCGGGCAAGGAACGTATGAAGCGGTCTAGGGGAAACAAGGTTGCACCTTTGTTGTTCCTCACGCCGTTTATGGTTCTTTTCGCGATCTTTTTCTTATTGCCGATCGGTTACGCGATCTACCAAAGCCTTTACCACAGTCAAGTATCTGGATTGGGGCTAGGTCCAAATTCCACGGTTACGAAGTTTGTCGGACTCAGTAACTTTTCTTCGGTCCTTCATGACCACAGCTTTTTTTCAGGCCTTGGAAGAGTTATCCTTTTTGGGATCGTTCAAGTGCCGATTATGCTTGTGCTGGCAACCCTGCTTGCACTTCTTCTAGATTCAGCGACGGTTCGCCTCAAGCGCTTTTTTCGACTCGCATTCTTCCTTCCATATGGTGTTCCAGGTGTAATCGCTGCGATCTTATGGTCGTTCCTCTATCTGCCCGGCCTTAGTCCAATCGTTTCGGTCCTCAAAAGCGCAGGCTTTGGAACGATAAACTTCTTGGGGATTCACAGTGTCCTATGGTCGATTGCAAACATTATCACCTGGGAGTACACCGGCTACAACATGTTGATTATCTACGCCGGCCTGCAGGCAATTCCTCCAAGTCTCTTCGAGGCGGCACGGATCGATGGTGCTAGTGAGATAATGGTTTCGCTTAGGATCAAACTTCCCCTGATCTTTTCCTCGATAGTTCTGACAGCGGTATTTTCGATCATTGGAACCCTCCAGCTCTTCTCAGAGCCGCAAGTGCTGCGCGCAGTAACGACGAATATCTCGTCATCATTTACTCCCAATCTTCTCGCCTATACCAAGGCATTTGTGGAAAATGATCCCAATACCGCTGCTGCTGTAGCTGTGATATTGGCACTTGGCACCTTTATTCTTTCGTTTGGATTTCTGAAGCTCGTTCAAAGGCGGGCATTTAGTGAGGTTGAGCTATGACAATTTTGGACGTCGAAAAGCCCACTAGAAAGAAGGGCCCGACCGGAGCGGAGAGGCTTACCTCTCGTACCTCGATCATTTCTATGGCTTTCCTCTTCGTGATGGCTACCTACTTTCTGGTCCCTGTCTACTGGTTAGTCATATCGTCTACCAAGGGGCCGGCGACCCTCTATGGCTCGCAGGGGTTTTGGTTTAGCCACTTCCAATTTTTTTCGAATCTTTCGGGCCTCTTTAGCTACAGCAACGGAATCTTTGTTCGTTGGATTTTAAATACAGTGCTGTATGCCGGTGTTGGTGCGACAGTCGCGACCTTGATCGCTTCAATGGCTGGATATGCGCTATCGAAGTATAACTTCGTCGGCAAAGAGGCTGTCTTTTCAGTGATATTGGGAGGTGTCCTGGTACCTGGTACGGCGTTGGCACTTCCTCTATATCTGTTGATGGCAAAGGTGCACTTAACTGATACCTACTGGTCTGTGCTTCTTCCTGCGTTCGTCTCTCCCTTTGGCGTTTTTCTCTCTCGTGTATATGCAGGTGCATCTATCCCAGATGAATTGATAGATGCTGGACGAATAGACGGGGCGAGCGAATTTAAGATCTTTAGGTCAATTGGTCTCAAGATTATGTCACCCGCGCTGGTAACGATCTTCCTGTTCCAATTTGTGGCCATCTGGAACAACTTCTTCTTGCCATTAGTGATGCTCTCAAACCAAAATCTATATCCGGTGACACTTGGGCTCTATTCGTGGGATAACCAATACGGGCAAGCTCCTCAGCTAATCGCTTACGTAGTTATAGGCGCGCTGATATCGGTGATTCCGCTGATCATTGCGTTTCTATCACTGCAACGCTTTTGGCAGACAGGTCTAACTTCAGGAAGCGTAAAGGCATAATCGATATGGAGAGCAGTAAGAGTAGGGTCAAAGATCCTTTGGTGAATGACGGAATCTTTTTTGGAGGAGACTATAACCCTGAGCAGTGGGATCGAGAGACCTGGCTTGAGGATGTTGAACTCATGGCGCGAGCAAGAGTAAACCTCGTTTCGGTGGGTATTTTCTCTTGGTCCCGCTTGGAGCCTGAAGAGGGCCGCTTTGACTTTGCTTGGCTAGATGAAGTACTTCAGCTCCTCTACGACCGTGGGGTCTACGTTGACTTAGCAACGGCGACCGCGTCTCCCCCTGCGTGGTTGATCAAAAAAGACCCCACGGTCCTACCCGTAGACCATGAAGGTCGGCGATTGAGTTTTGGAGCTAGGCAGTCGTATTGTCCCAATTCGCCGAGCTTTCGGTCGGCAGCTTCGTCACTTGTTGAACGGCTAGTCGATCGCTATAGCGACTTTCCGGGTTTGAAGATGTGGCATGTTAGTAATGAGTACGGTTGTCACGTCTCAAGGTGTTATTGCGAAAATTGCGAGGCAAAGTTTCGCTCCTGGCTTTTGAAGCGTTACGGAAGTATTGATCTACTAAATCACGCTTGGGGAAGTGCCTTCTGGAGCCAACTGTACGGTAACTTTGACGAGGTAAATCCTCCGCGAATAGCACCGACATTTGCGAATCCAACGCAACAGCTTGACTACTACCGTTTTGCTTCTGACTCAATCAGAGAGCTCTACGAGATGGAATCAGAGATCATTCGACGTCGTTCTTCTAAGCCGATAACTACCAACTACATGGGCTTTTTCAAGGGAGTTGATCAATTTGCGTGGAGGGGCGTGGGAGACTTCGTCTCTTTCGATAGCTACCCCGATCCTCACGCGGGAGAAGTTCATGTTGATTGCGCTGCGGGTTACGATCTAACTCGATCCGTAGCAGAGGGTGAGCCTTGGATTTTGATGGAGCAGGCTCCAAGTGCTGTGAATTGGCGCGGAATAAATGGCGTGAAGAAGCCTGGCCAGATGCGGGCGTTGAGTATGTCAGCTGTAGCACGAGGTGCAAATGGCGTGATGTTCTTTCAGTGGCGAGCCGCAAAGGCGGGAGCAGAAAAGTTCCACAGTGCGATGTTGCCTCACACTGGTCCAGATAGCCGTATCTATAGAGAAGTTACCCAACTCGGCGAAGACCTCACCAAACTTTCTTCGGTCGTTCGTGCCAAAGTAAATGCTGAGGTGGCGATTGTATTCGATTGGAACAATTGGTGGGCAATTGAACTCGATAGTCACCCAACAGATCACGTACTTTACCTCCTGGCCATTCGTAAGTTCTACGGATCTCTTCAACGCTTAGGTGTAACTTGTGACTTTGTATCTCCTAGCGATGACCTTTCCAGTTACAAAGCAATAGTTGCTCCGAACTTATATCTTTGCTCTCATGACTTTGCTGAGCGGATAGCGCGCTACGTCGAGGGTGGCGGCTCTGTCTTGGGAACGTATTTCTCGGGCATCGTTGACGAAAACGACCACATCGTTCTAGGTGGCTATCCAGGTTACCTGAGAGATGTATTTGGTGTTGTTGTGGAAGAGTTTTCTCCCCTTCGTCCAGGGGAGAGTTTTGAATTTACCTTCGCGAATAACCCCGTCGTTCGGCGGGGAACGATTTGGAGTGAGATTGTTAGAGCTACTACTGCGAGTGTGTTAGCAAAAGCTGTCCAGCTTGGAGATGTCGAGAGTATCTCTGGGGACCCTACGAGTGGTGTTCTCTTTGAGAATCAATTTGGCAACGGTAGGGCGCTGTACTTATCGACAGAGGTTGAGGACGACTTCTTGGATCTAGTGGTTCAAAGGTTGCTCGGCGAAGGCGGAGATGGCGTTACGAACGAAAATGTTGAGGTCGTTCAGCGCGGAGAATTCACATTTGTCATAAACCACGGCGGCCATGTTGAATTTTCGTTAAATCGTAGATGTAGGGATCTTCTTTCGGGAATGGAACTCGCTGAAGGTGTTAGCTTGAAGCCGTACGATGTCCTCGTTCTAGAGGACGTCTAGGTAGGGGTTGAGATGTTTTTGGTTCTACGTGCAGTTCTGGCAGGTGTGTTTGATGATACCTAGTCAAAGGCGCAGTCGAATCTTTGAAGAACTGCGTAATCGCGGTTCGGTTCGTGTCGTAGAACTCGCGGACCTTTTCAGTGTCTCTGAGATGACCGTGCGTAGAGACTTGGACCTCATGCAGGAGTCTGGTCTCCTTGTGAAGGTACACGGTGGAGCCGTGGTATCGGATAAGAGTGCCGAAGAGCCGGGTTTTGAGGTCAAAGTATTGCAGATGGCCACCGAAAAGGCGGCTATCGCACGGGAGGCGATTAAGTACGTCGCCCCGGGAAATTCAGTTGCGGTGTCGGCGGGTTCAACGACCTGGGCTCTTGCGAAGTTGCTTCCGACAGTTCCAAATGTGACTGTAGTTACCAACAGTCTCAGCCTTGGGGTCGAGTTGCACGACAAGTTCCCAATGCTTCCGTTGATAATGACCGGCGGAGTACCTACCCCATCGGGTGCTCTCGTTGGGCTAGTCGCCGACGTCGCAATTGAGTCACTTTATGTTGATGTTCTGTTTTTGGGTGTTCACGGTATGGATCCAGAGGCAGGTTTGACTACTCCTAACCTTGCCGAGGCGCAGACTAATAGGACGCTTTTGCGCTACGCTCGGCGAGTCGTTGTCCTGGCTGATCACACTAAATGGAGAAAGATTGGAATGGCAAGGATTGCGCCCATATCTGTCGCAGACGTTTTGATTACTGACGATGGTATTTCAGACGAGGCACGGATCTCTCTTGCGGACTCTGTAGGGGACCTTATGGTGGCGATGGTCGAGGGCGAACGTATGGAGTTGTCGAGTTAAGTATTGAATTGCTGCCCCATTTAGGTCAAGTAGAGCGAAAAGTTGTTGGTAGTTGGGCTATGAGCGGGAGTTTAGTAATGGCGGATAAGCAAGTTGAAGGTAGCAAAGCTGCGACCCCACCCACGGAAGTTATCGAAATGGGTGGGATTGAATCTTTGATCAAGCGTGAGACCTCATTCAAAATTGATGGAAGGCGAATGACGTTTTACACGAGATTAGAGGTTGGTAAGAGCGGTGACTGAACGTCGTTTTGACCCTACCAGAAATGAGTGGGTGACATTTGCGACCCACCGTCAAGACCGAACTTACAAGCCAAAGGCCGACTTCTGTCCTCTATGTCCTACCAAGAGTGGCGCGCGAAAGACTGAGATCGATCGCGAGACGTTCGAGATTGTAACTTTTGATAATCGCTTCCCAGCCTTTTCACCGACGGCTCCGGAGCCAGGTGTATCGTCTACGCACTTTCATCCGGTTGCTCCGGCCAATGGTAGGTGCGAAGTTGTCGTCTACTCAGACGATCACCATTTGACCTTCTCTGATTTGACGTCAGCGAGGGTTCGAATGTTGGTTGACGTATGGGTTGACCGTTGGAAGGTGCTTGGTTCCGAGGATGATATAGCTTATGTCATGCCCTTCGAGAATAAAGGCGAAGAGGTTGGCACCACCTTATCTCACCCACATGGACAGATCTATGGCTATCCGTTTATCCCTCCTGTTCCGCTAAAAGAGTTGACGACGGCGGAGGATTATTTCGAAAAGAACCATCGGTGCGTAGAGTGCGATGCAATACAAGGTGAATTGCACGATGGGAGCCGCATCGTGTTTCAAAACAACTTCGTGGTAGCTTGGGTTCCTTTCTGGGCTAGGTACCCCTATGAAGTCCACGTTGCCCCCAAACACCATGAACCTAACTTGGCGACCATGTCAGATGAGGTGCGGAAAGATTTTGCCGATGCACTCCTGCGTGTAGCTAAGAACTACGATCTACTCTTTGGATTCTCCCTCCCCTATATCATGGGGTTCCATCAAAGTCCGACCGATGGCGATATGCGGTGGAACGACTTTTCGCATCTGCACGTCGAGTTCACGCCACCACACAGAAGTGCGGATAAGTTGAAGTTTCTGGCAGGATCAGAGTCTGCCGGAGGGGCTTTCATCTCAGACGTTGCCCCTGAGAGCGCGGCGACTCTGCTCCGAGAGCGATGGAGCACCGTGAATGATTGATCCTGCTAATGCGATTGACTTTGCGCGGAGTAGCTTTTCATCAAGCCCCGAAATTGTAGTAGAAGCACCAGGGCGGATCAATTACATCGGAGAGCACACTGACTATAACGGTGGCCTCGCACTGCCCGTCGCGATTGATCGCGGTATATCTATGGTGATCACAAAGAGTTCGCAAGGTTCAAAGATTCGAGCGATATCTCAGAGTCAATCAACGCTGGTAGAAGTTGGCCTCGACGATGTAGTTCGCATGGACTCCTTCGAAGGTTGGTCGAGGTATCTCCTAGGTGCGGTTAAGGTCCTCCTTGACGAGGGTTTTGCCCTACGGGGTGCCGATATCGCTATCTCTTCGGATCTACCTCTTGGATCGGGGCTATCTTCAAGTGCTGCTCTCTTACTAGCTGTTATCTTCGGGTTGAGCCTTCACAATGGCCTCGATCTGCCTCGAGATAGAGTTGTCGAGTTAGCCCATCGAGCCGAGAGCAGCTATTCGGGAGCCAACGTTGGCTATCTCGATCACTTTGCCATCGGGTATGCAACTCCTAATCGCGCTACTCTCATTGATTTTTCGACTATGAAGTACCGTAGTTGTGAGATGCCCTTTAGTGACTTGATCGTCGTTGATTCGAACGTCCATCACTCAATAAGTGCAGGGGGTTACGGCAAGCGGCGGCTCGAGTGTGAGTTAGCTGCCAAAACCCTGAACCATCGCTTTATCTCAGAGGCGACCCTCGAAGAGGCACAATCCCTCGAGGATTTGGATCTACGGAGGCGTGCGATGCACGTTATATCTGAAAATAAAAGAGTTCGAAGTGTGGCAAGGGCTTTTGACGATGGGAAGACCGGTGCAAGTTATCTAGTTGAATCGCATGAATCGCTCCGTGATCAATTTCAAGTCTCCTGCGCCGAGACCGACCTCATCGTCGAAAGTGTGCTTAGGGCAGGCGCTGAAGGCGCAAGGATGGTCGGTGGCGGATTCGGTGGATCTTGCATAGTAGTCGGCGGTGACTTTGAAGCTTTAGAGGCTGTGGTCTCTAATGACTTCGCTAGCCGCGGTTTTTCCCAGCCAACTTTCTTTAGGGCCGGCTTGAGTGGCGTCTTGCGTCAAGTCGTATAAGCGCCTTTGATCGCCAATTTGAGCTAAGACGCCATCGCAAAGGGATATTTGTCGCTACGGCGGTCACGGCGGGTGATTGCTTGATATGCATCGAAATACCTAGCCGTTGCGTCTTTGACTCTGTTCGAAGATGCCAAAGCTACCCGCACGTAATTATTGTTTTAGGCTTTTAAAGTATTACCTGTACCCTGGTGACCCCGATTGCATCTAGCGCTTTTAATTCTAATTTAGTAATTATGCGAGCCCTAGCCACAGTCCTAACCCCCCAGCTCTAGCGTCAGCCCTAGGAGGCCCAGACGGTGGCTGGGCCTTTTGGCAAAAAGGGCTCAGTAGGGGGCAATTCAGGTCAATCGCTTATGAGATCATCGTGACGTTTTCAGTGAATTGCACAGACCTCTATTCCACAGAGATCGTTGGGACGATACGATCGAGCCACCTTGGCATGTACCATGCCCTCT
>VFSW01000272.1_pt1 | contig 72555 bp, 62 predicted proteins | sample 5358111 | NCBI WGS metagenome assembly VFSW01 (sample SAMN11554181, study PRJNA540505) | mine drainage metagenome | isolation source: sediment from site ElyBrook_90M | place: USA: Ely Copper Mine, Vershire, VT | collected 2017
CCTTGAAACTCATTTTCATGAGCTCCAATGTCCCAAAGGGACATCGAGGCTTACTTACGTGCGCGGCGCGGAAAAACCTCATTCTGAGCCGCGCACGTCAGTGAGTCGTTTGGTAATGTGATTTCGTGACGGGCCGTTAATCGCCGAAGCTGCCGACTTCTTCCCGCTCTTCTTTCTTTACTGCCTTTACTGCCGGTTTTACCGCCGGCTTGATGCCGCCGAGCGTTTCGAGCGGTACGAAACCGGCCTCGACCGGCTTCTCTTTCAGCACCACTTCGCGATAGAGCTTCGCCATCCGCGCGTCTTCCGCGGCCTTCTTCGCCATCTCGGTATTGCGTTTGCGCAGCTTCTCTTCGCGCGCGGTCTTCGCGATCCCCTGATCGTCGAGATCGTGCTGAATATCGGCATTCACCGCGTCCAGGTTCAGGACGAGCGAGTGTTCCTTCGAAGGCAGGTTGACGTTCTTGCCGCCCGCGATGATTTCGTGCCGGCCCTTCTCCTCGTACCACTTCGTGAGCGTCGCGGTCATGTGCATCTTTTCGATGATGTTCCGCCAGCCCACGCCGGTGTTGTAGGCGCAGAAGCTGATCTCGCCTTCCTGCGTGGCGTAGGGAATAATGCACTGCTCGGTACGGCGGAAGTCGTAGTTGAACAGATCCTGGAACCACATGCCAGCAATAAACAGGAAGTTCCAGCGGTCGGAGCGGCGCTTCTTGATGTCTTCCATGGTGCGGTCGCCCTTGACGCTGCCGTAGTCCTTACCGGTGGCGTTAAAGGTCTTGTCCATCTTCTTGAGCATGTCGGTGATCTTGAAGTGGGTGGGCGCCTGGAAGGGATCGTAGTTGCGCAGCAGGGCAAGGGCGAAGCCGATGACGGAAAGCCACTTGCCGCGGCCTGCGTCATTGACCTTGGCGAGGTCCTTGGCGACCTGATCCATGTGGAGGAAGGCGGTGACGGGCGCGGCTTCCTTGGTTTCCTTGTCGATCATCATGGCCATGCCGATGCCGCAGTTGGGGTGGCATCCGCAGGAGAGCTGGCCCCACTCGGCCGAGGGTCCGTGGACGAGGTCGGCCCAGTCCGAGAAGGTGGACATGAAGGAGATGGGGAACCAGTCGCGCTCCGGCTCGCCGAAGCCGCACTGATTCTTGATGTCGTGGGCCATGTGCGAGAGGGTGTAGCGCTGAGCGAAGCGGCGCTCGTCGGTGATGTCCTCGTCGCGGCCGGTGAAGCTGACGGGCTGGAAGGAGAGGAAGCTGATCTTCTTGGGGTTGTCGAGGGCGAACTTGATGATGCGGCCCACCTGCTCGTTGTTGATGCCGTTGATGATGGTGGTGACGGGCACGATTTCGACGCCGGCCTCGTGAAGATTGTTGATGGCTTGGAGCTTGACGTCGAAGAGGTTGCCGACCTTGCGGTGGGAGTTGGCGGCATTGCCGATGCCGTCGAACTGGAGGTAGACGTAGCGGAGACCGGCCTCAGCAGCGGCGCGGCAGAGTTCCTTGGACTTGGCGAACTCGATGCCGTTGGAGGCGGCCTGGACGGAGTTGTAGCCAACCTTGCGCGAGTAGGCGATGGCGTCAAGGAAGTACGGGGAGAGCGTGGGCTCGCCGCCGGAGAACTGGACGCTCATCTGACGCCGGGGCTTGACCTGGACGGCGTTGTCGAGCATGGTCTTGATTTCTTCCCAGGTGAGCTCGTGGACGAAGCCGACCTGGTTGGCGTCCATGAAGCAGGGGTCGCACATCATGTTGCAGCGGTTGGTGAGATCGATGGTCAGAACCGATCCGCGGCCGTGCGTCACGGTGCTGGAGCCGTGGTTGTGGAGATCCTTGTCGTTGTGGGCGCGGATATCGCGGCCCGGGAAAACCTTTTCCAGATGATCGAAGAATTCGGTATCGATCGCCATCACGTCCTCGAAGTGGCCGTGGATCGGGCAATCCTTCACCATGAGAATCTTGCCGTCGCGGGAGACGATCTGGGCTTTGATTTCACCCACTTTTTCGTTGCGGAGAATCTCGACCGGCACTTCGCCGTTCACGATTTTGGTGCGGATCTCGGGGACGCACTTCGGACAGAGAGAATCGGTGGTGCGGGGCCAGCCGAGAGGCGGTTTCTGCTTTTCCCACGATTTGAGGAGGGGCTTTTCAGACCATTTGGGCGTGAAGGACGGGTTCGGTTTGATGGAATTGAAGGTGTTGAACACCTTCCAGGCCGCGCCGGCCGCTACCGTTACCGCTTTCTCGGCATATTTGATCGGTTTGTGCATTCGTCTGAAGTCTCCTCTAAAGGTTTGCGGCGCCTTTTCCAGCGTTCGCTATGCTTGGTTTAGGTTAGTACTATCACCGGCCTCGATCGACAGGAAAACATCGAACTGCGCCGGATTCGGGTTGGACGGGGCGGACCGCGATCCAACGGATTTTTCATGATCGCACAAGGCTCTGAAAAACGGTTAACTGGTCGTCGCGTCCGTGACTTAGCCGCGGAATGCGGGTTCGACCTGGCTGGTATTGCGCCAGTTGGCCCGGTTGCGGACTTTGCACGGTACCGGAGCTGGGCGGAACGCGGACTGGCGGGCGAAATGCGCTATCTGACGGACCGCCGCGCCGGGATCCGGAGCGACCCCTCGCAGGTTCTGCCAGGCGCGCGGTCGGTGCTCTGCGCGGGGCTGGTTTATAACGGGCCGGAACCGCTTTCGACGCAGTTCTCCGACCCGGAACGGGCGTGGATCTCGCGCTATGCCTGGGGTGAGGACTACCACGATATCCTGCGTTCGCGGCTCACCGAACTGACGCGCAGGTTATTGGAAATAGAAGAGTTTTCCTCGAAGATTTGCGTGGATACCGCACCCGTTCTGGAGCGCTCGCTCGCCCGCCAGGCCGGCCTTGGCTGGATCGGGAAGAATACGTGTCTCATTAACGAAAAGCTGGGTTCGTGGTTCTTCCTCGGGGAACTGCTGACCACACTCGAACTGAGCCCGGACTCGCCGCCACCGGATCGCTGCGGCTCCTGCACGCGCTGTATCGGCGCCTGCCCCACGGCCGCGATCGTCCCCTGCGCCGGCGGCGGGTACGAACTGGACGCGAGGCTCTGCATCTCTTACTTCACGATCGAGCTGCGATCTTCCATCCCTGAAGCCCACCGTCCGGCGATGGGCGCCAACGTGTTCGGGTGCGACATCTGCCAGGACGTCTGCCCGTGGAATCGCCGGGCCGCGGAATCGAGCGAACCGGCGTTTGAGCCGCGGGAATTTGCGCCGCCGCTCGCACGCATGGCCGCGCTCGGTGAAACGGAGTTTCGCGCGATGTTCCGGGATACGCCGGTCAGCCGGGCGAAGTATCGGGGCTTTCTGCGGAACGTGGCCGTGGCGATGGGCAACGCGGGCCTCGAAATCTTCAGGGAACCGCTCACGAGGCTGGCTGCCTTCGAAGACCCGCTCGTCGCCGAACATGCGCGCTGGGCGCTCGAAAAGCTGATATAATCCCAGCGCGCGATACCTGGAGGTTTTTGTGAGTCTTTCCCGATCTTTCATTGTCTGCCTGCTTGCGGGCAGCGCTTTCGCTCAGGCCCCCGCCGGCAGCGTGCCGCTCCTCTTCAAGGAAGTGTGGAAGGCGCCCACCGACGTGGAGCATCCGGCCGCACAGGACGCGGTCGACAACCCGAATCTGCAGCTCCGCCTGTATGGCGACGCTCCCGGCGCCAAGCCTGACCACGGCATATGGATCGTCAAGCACAACCCGCCGATCGTGGAGCCGCCGCATGTCTGGACCGGCCTGTGCGAGTCGAGCTGCGCCTTCGCCCTGCAGGATAAAGATAATTACGCCGATCTGACCGGCCTCGCCAAAATCCGCTTCGCGTACAAAGTGGCGGGCTTCCATCGACTGCGGCCCATTATCAAGCTGGCGGACGGCACCTGGCTTGCGGGGGACCATGCGGTGGGCATCGCTTCGGACTGGCTCGAGACCGAGATTTTGTTTGCCGACATGCGCTGGCGCAAGCTCAACATGAAGAAGGTGGTGGAAGCGCCCGACGGCAAGTGGATCGACCATCCGGACCTGAGCAAGGTGGACGAGATCGGGTTCACCGACCTCGCGGCCGGCAGCGGCCACGGGCCTGGAGGCTGGTCCGATGTGGGCGCGATTGAAGTCTACGGCAAGCCGGTCCGGCGCGACGCCGCGGTTCAGAGCAAACTTAACTAACACGGCGCTTATGCGCTTTGCCACAAAGTTCGACCGCTGGCTGGTGGTGGTTTTGATTGTGGCCGCATCGGCTAGTCTGATCCTGCCGGTCGTCAATATCGGCCACAGGCCGGGGTCTCCTTTTGTCCCGCTGGTTTTCTCGGTACATTCGTGATCGCCCCCGCGGATCAGGACGGTTTCCTGGCCGCCGTGGCGCAAAGGGCCCCGCAGCTGGAACGGAAGGGCTTCGCGCTGGAAACGCCTCTTATTCCAGGCTGAAGACCCAGACCGCGCCGCCTTCGGGCACCTCGGGATACTCTCCCGGAAAGAGCCGGTTGAGCGCTGTTTGCGCGCCGCGCGAATCGCCGCCCCAGCCGGAGAGCACGGCGATGTATTGCTTGCCGTCGATCAGAAATGACGTGGGCGGAGCGAGGATGCCGGAGTTGGTGGGAAACTCCCAGAGCAACGCGCCGGTTGCGGCGTCGAACGCGTGGATCCTGCGGTCGTTGGTTCCGCCGCTGAACACCACTCCTCCCGCGGTTGCCAGCATCGACCCCCAGTTCGGGCTCTTCGCGTAGTTGTGCGTCCACACGCGCTCGCCCGAATCCACATTCCACGCCTGCACCTCGCCGAAGTGGTCCGCGCCCGGGGCTGTGGACGGCTTGCCCAGCTTCACGCCCGCGTAACCCTTGCCCGGCGTATACACGGCTTCCTCTCCCGTGGTGGATCCGCACAGGTTGTTATTCGCCGGAATGTAGATCATGCGCGTCTTCGGGCTGAAGGCGATGGGCGGCCAGTTCTTGCCGCCATGCGCATCGGGGCAATAGTCCGCTTCCTTGTCCGTGCCGGGTTTGTGCGCCGGGTCGACCTTCGGCCGGCCGGTCTCGGGATCGAGGCCGAGGAACACGTTCTGATGCACGTAGGGCTTGCCTTCGAGGAACTTGATGCGTCCGCCGGCGGTGGCGTCTCCCCGATCGAGGAACCACAGATAGCCGTCGCGGGCGACATCGATCAGACCTTTGACGGTGCGCCCGTTGCGCTGGTAGTCGACGAGGATCGGGGGCGAGACTTCGTCCCAGTCCCACGATTCGTTGGGATTGTACTGGAAGTGGCCCTTGATGGCGCCGGTCGCGACGTCGATTGCGATGGTGGATGAAGTGTAGAGATCGTCGCCTGGGCGCTTGTCGCCCATCCAGGGGCCGCCGTTGCCGGTGCCCCAGTAGGCGAGGTTGGTGGCGGGATCGTAATTGCCGGTGACCCACACGGAGCCGCCGCCGGTCTTCCACTGGTCGCCCTTCGGCCAGGTCTCGCTGCCGGGTTGTCCGGGGGCGGGGACGGTGTAGGTGCGCCAGAGTTCCTTGCCGGAATCGGGATCGTAAGCGGCCACGAAGCCGCGAATGCCGAACTCCCCGCCGGAGGCTCCGACCATGACCTTGCCGTCCGCGATGAGCGGCGCGAGCGAGATGTAGTAGGCGGCCTTGTTGCTCGCGACAGGGGCGGTCCAGACTTCCTTGCCGGTCTTCGCGTCGAGCGCCACGAGCACCGATTCGCCGGCGGCGTAGTAGACTTTGTCGCCATAGAGGGCAACGCCGCGGCTGGTGTCGTGCGGCACGAGCGCTCCGGCGGGCCGCACGCGTTTGTAGCGCCAGAGGAGGTTGCCGGTGCGGACGTCGATGGCGATCACCTGGTCGTTCGGGGTCGAGATGAACATAACGCCGTTGTTGACGAGCGGCGCCGCTTCATGCACCTTCGCCTCGCCAGTGGAGAAGACCCAGACGGGCCGCAGGTGCGAAACGTTCTGCGCGGTGATCTGGTCGAGCGGGCTGTAGCCCCAGCCGTCGTACGTGCGGCGGATGGCGAGCCAGTTGCCGTCCTCGGGCTGTGCGAGGCGCGCTGCCGTTACGGGCTGATAGTTCCGGAGAATCTCCGGCATTGGCATGGGCGGCATCGGCGGCTGCGGCAGGGTCTGGCCGTAAGCGAGGCCGGCGATGGCGAAGAGCGCGAGCGCGCGGAAACTCCCGATATGGAACATGGATCTGTCTCCCAATGGAGGATGGCGATAAAGTGCCGCCGGTCCGTCATCATATACGATCGGGGCCTGCGCGCGCGGCGGGTGCGTGGAAGGACAGCGATCACCCGGAACATCATTGACGCGCTGAATGGCGGGAAAAACCGTAATGCTTTCCTGCTCGAAGGAAGAAAGCCGCACTTTGACCTTCCTGGCCAGTCTGCAGTTCTTCCCGATCTCGTTTCCAGTCGCCGAACTGGCCGGGCGGCTCAATCGGATCGCCCTCGTGACGGACAATACCGGGGATTGCCCGATGAAGGAAATACAACTCTATCCGCTGCCGCAAGTCTGAGGCAGGCAGCGTTCTTAAGCGATCGACTTCCAGGCAGATGGCAACGATTCAAAAGGAGGAGCACCGTACCCGCTCCGAACTTTTGCGCGCGGCGTGGCGCCGGTATTTAACAGCCAGCGGTGCTCCGCGGAGCGCTGGAGGCCATGCGGGAAAATCCTTTCAGCGGCGATGTTGTCCGCTTGAAATCCGAACGCTCCACGTGGCGCCGCCGAGTTGGGTCCTGTCGAATCTTTTTGACGCACTGACAGCGAGCGGATATGAGTGGATTCTGCCCCACTTTTTCACAGGCGGGCGGAAATCGCGATTGCCGTCCACGCAATCGCGATTTCCGTTGTCAGGTAATGTTGCGAAGTAATCTACTGCAACGGCACTACCTGCTGGTAATAGCCCTGCACCGCCGTAATCCACCAGTAGTTGTCCGTCGGCGGCGCGCCGATTCCGTTCGTGCTCGCGCCTACACCGGCGCCGAACAGGACCGAGATCACCCCTGCCGCCGCGGTGTCGGACATATGCGATCCCCACGCGATCGTATCGCCGTTCGCGGTCACCTTCGGGTCTCCGCCAAGATTGCCGGAGAAGTAAAGGTTGCGTGCGCCGGTCGTCACGAACGTATCTCCCAGGAAGAACGTGGGCGAAGAATCCTCAAGCGCGCGATTGTTGTCGGTCAGCGAGGGGAATAACCCGCCGGTGTAAGGATCGGCCGCCTGGCTGTCGTTGATGTGCCCCACCGGCAACTGCCAGAGGATCACGGGCAGCCCGGTGGTCTGATGCATGGTGCTGACGAACGTCAGGTAGTTCTGCCAGAGATCGTTGTTCCAGAACCAGTAGGAATCGGCCGGATCGTTCTGGGCCGAAGCTTCGAAGCCGGTGGCGTCAAGCCCGTACTTATCCACGGACGCGAACTTCGCGCCGTTGGTCAGCACGCCCGCGGCGATGTAGTAATTCACAATGGCCGCGGCTTCGCCCGCGATGAGTTTACGTCCCTGAGCGATGCCCGCGGTTTCCGTGAGATGCATCAGGCCTTTGCCGGGAACCGGCGTGGTCCAGCCGCCCGCCGGGGAGGCCCAGAGGTTCATCTGCCAGCCGAAATACACCTGCGGGGAAGTCTTCGAAATCAGGTAGTTGATCGCCTGCACCATGCCCGCAACAGTGTCGGGAAACGTGGGGTCCACACCCGCCGTCAGCACTCCGGAGGTGTAGATGGCATGCGTCATGGCCGCGATGTTCGAAGCGGGCTGCCCGGCGTTCTGCGCGAGATATCCGAGGAAATCCGGTTCGAGCACCATCCCGACCACATCGTCGGGCGACTCCTTGTTGATAATGGTCAGAGCGAGTTTCAGGTTCTGGAAATAGGCGGCCATGTAGGCGGGATCCTGCACGTCGCCGAGGTCGGTGGGATAGCTTTCGCCGCCCGCGGGAATGTTGTAGTAGACGAAGAACGGAATCATCCCCAGCATGTGGCTGTTGCGGATGTAATTCGTGGCGCGGTCGCCGGAATTGTTGCCCCACGTGTCCCAGCCGATGTAAGGTCCTCCGTTGAGATAGATGTACCGGATATCCACCTGTTTGTTCCGCGCTCCCGGCTGGAACGATTGCCAGAAAGCCAGGTCGTCCGTGGTGTCTTCGCTCACCGAGCCGATCGAAAGATAATTCGGCATTCCGGGCAGCGTGCCATCGGCATTTCGCACACGCACGCCGACGAACCGGGTGGTGCCGCTAACGCTGTCCGCGATCTTGAGCGAGGCGCGGCCCGCCGATACGCCGGTAACCTGCAATGTATTCCCCGATAGAATCGACGCTGTAACATGCGAGTTACTGGCGATCGCGCTGAAGTTAGCCGTGCCCGGATTCGCCAGGCTCAGCGTGTAAGTGTTGCTTCCCTGGGGAATGGTAAACCAAAGCGCGGGTGAACCGTTGTCGACGGTCGAGATCTGAATCGCCTGCACTCCAAGCGGCGGAGCCACCGAAGTCGAGAAACTCAGCGTGCAGGGCGAGCCGTTGAACACGCAGTTCGTGGTGCTCGCGGCCGAAAGCGTGCCGTTGCCGTTGAACCCCACCGTCGTATTCGCGCCGGGCGCGAGCGTGCCGTTCCAGGAGGCATTGGTAATGGAAACGCTCGAGCCGGCTTGCGTGTAGCTGCCGTTCCAGAGTCCCGAGATCGTCTGGTTGAAGTTGAAGCTGAGGGTCCAGTTATTCACCGCGGCCGCGCCGTTGTTGGTGATTACCAGATTCGCGCCGAAGCCGCCGTTCCACTGGCCAGTCTGCACGACGGCCACGCCGACGCCTGTGTTCGGCTGCACGATCGGGGGCGGCGGCGGAGGCGTCACGGGTGGCGGCGGGGGAGCCGTGCCCGTAAGAGTGAGGTTCTGAGGCGGAACCGCGATATTGCCCGGCGCACCGCCGAATCCGATGGCGCCCGTTGTGCCCACCGCGATCTGGCTGTTCCACGACGCGGGGCCGACGACATAATGCGTACCGCTGTGGCTCACAATAACGCCGTTCCAGATCGAATCGATGGAGGGCGCGAAATCGAACGATACGGTCCAGTTCCCGATGGGCGAACCGGTATCGTTCACGATGGAGATCTGGCCGTTGAAGCCCGATCCCCAGTCGCTTGACGTCCGATAACTGACCGACGCCTGCATCTGCGAGGCTAACGCGGCCAGCAGTAACGGGGCAATCGTGAAATTGCGTAATACCATTCGAATAACATCTCCTGCTTTCCAAGCGCCTTCTCGCGGCCGATTCCCTCACGCTCCGCAAAAAAATTGCCATGTAAACTGGAAAGACACGGAAAAATGGGTACCCCGGCAGCCGTAACAAGCCTTCTGCACGCCTGGCGGGAAGGCGATCGGGAGGCGCTGGATCGCCTGATGCCGATCGTTTACGACCAGCTCAGATCCATCGCGGGCAGCTGCTTCAAGGCCGAAAACCCCGGTCATACCCTGCAGGCCACCGCCGTCGTCCACGAAGCCTTCCTTCGGCTGGCGGGCTCCGACGTGGAATGGCAGGATCGCGTGCATTTCCTCGCCATCGCCGCCCGCACCATGCGCCGCATTCTGGTGGACCACGCGCGCGGCCGGCGTCGCGCTCGCCGCGGCAGCGGCGAAATCCCCTTTTCGCTTGACGAAGCCCTCGTTCTTTCTTCCGAGTCTTCCGAGCCGGACGATCGCGTCGTGGATCTCGATGAGGCGCTCTCCCGCCTCGCGCTATTCGACCCGCGCAAGGCCGGCATCCTCGAAATGCTCTACTTCGGCGGGCTCACCTATGCCGAAACGGCGGGCGCGCTCGATATCTCCGAAGCCACCGTGCATCGCGAACTGAAGCTGGCGCGCGCATGGCTGCGGCACGAACTGGCATGAACCCCGCGCGCTGGAATCGTCTCCAGGAGCTTTTCTACGCCGCTTCCGGCATGGAGGCGCGGAACCGCCGGGTGTATCTCGAATCGGAGTGCGCTTCCGATCCCTCGCTCCGCCTGCAGGTCGAATCGCTCATCCTGTCGAGCGGCGAGGACGTCACCGGGGTCCTCGAATCGGTGCAGCGCCTGGCCGCTTCGGCGATGAGCACGGGAGCCGGCGACCGGATCGGCAATTACGAAGTCGTCCGCGAACTCGGCCACGGTGGAATGGGTTCGGTTTTTCTCGCCACGCGCGCGGACGACCAGTACCGCAAAGAGGTCGCGATCAAGCTCATGAACCTGGCCATCGCGGGACCCGAAATGCAGGCGCGTTTCCGGGCCGAGCGCCAGATTCTGGCCGATCTCGACCATCCCAACATCGCCCGCCTTCTGGATGGAGGCGCAACCCCTTCGGGCCTGCCTTACGTGGTGATGGAATACGTCGATGGCGCGCCCATCGATGTCTATTCGCGCGAACGGAACCTGAGCGTCGCGGAGCGCCTGGCCCTGTTCCGCCAGCTCTGCGACGCCGTCATCTACGCGCATCGCAACCTGGTGGTGCACCGCGATATCAAACCTGCGAATGTTCTGGTGGGGCGGGACGGAGCGCCCAAACTGCTCGATTTCGGAATCGCGAAACTGGTGGGCAACGGCGCGCCGGCGACCGTTGCGCTCACTCAGGTTTCCGAACGCCTGATGACGCCCGAGTACGCCAGTCCCGAGCAGGCCCGCGGCGAGCCCATCACCACTTCGAGCGATATCTACTCGCTCGGCGTGCTGCTTTACGAATTACTCACCGGCCACAGGCCTTTCGAAGTCGAGAGCCGCACCGCCGCCGGGATTCGGAAGACCGTCTGCGAAGCGGAGCCGCGGCGCCCCAGCGAGCGTGGCGGGCGCGAACTCAAAGGCGATCTCGACAACATCGTCCTGATGGCCATGCGCAAGGAGCCGCAGCGCCGCTATGCCTCGGTGGACCGGTTTTCGGAAGATATCCGCCGCTATCTGGAAGGTTTCCCCGTGCTGGCGCGAGATGACACCTGGGGATACCGGACGGGCAAATTCGTGCGGCGCCACCGCTGGAGCGTCGCGGCCGCTTCAGTGTTTCTGGTTCTGGTGATTGCGTTCGGCGCCGCCATGGGGCTGCTCGCCCGGCGCGTCGCCGCCGAACGCGACATTGCCATGACCGAGCGCCGCAATGCCGAGCAGGTCTCGCAATTCCTCATCGACAGCTTCCGCCTGGCCGATCGCAGCGGCACGCAGGGCCGCACGCTCACCGCGCAGGAGGTGCTCGACCGCGGCTCCGACCGTATCTTCAAGCAACTCAAAGATCAGCCCGCGGTGCGGGCGAAGATGATGAACACGATGGGCCAGGTTTACGAGAGCCTGGGACTCTACGACCAGGCCCGGCTGCTGCTCACCGATGCGCTCGCGATCCGCCGCCGCGCGCCGGGGGATCCGGGCGAGGACACCGTCGAAAGCTTCGCGTCTCTGGGCGAACTCCTCGATACGAAAGGCGATTTCGCCGGCGCAGAATCGTGGTACAGGCAGGCGCTTGCGGCGGAAGCCCGCATATCCGGACCGGACAGCGCGGCGACCGCAACGGTGAAGGCGAAACTGGCGTCCGCGCTCACCGGCCAGGCGAAGGCGCGGGAAGCGGCCCGGTTACTGAAGGAATCGCTCGACACGCGCAAAAGGCTCTTCGGAGACGAAAGCTCCGCAGTCGCGGACAGTCTGTTCCGGCAGGGACAACTGGAGAATTCCCAGGAAAAGTTCGCCGCGGCCGAGCCTTACTTCCGGCAGGCGCTCGCCATCCGCCGCCGGGCGCTCGGGCCGGAGGACCCTGAAACGGTGAACACGATCGGCGAGCTGGCGTCCCTGCTGAGCGCGCGCGGAAGACTCAATGAGGCTGAAACCCTGCAGCGCGAATCTCTGGGTCTGCACCGCAAACTCTACGGCGCTTCGCACATCCTGGTCGCGCAGGACCTGGCGACGCTCGGCGTGCTGCGCTTCAACGCGGGCGATTACAGGGAAGCGGCCGCCATGGACCGGCAAGCCGCGGACATCTTTCGCGCCGCGCTGGGGCCGGAGAGTCCGCAACTGGCCGATGCTCTGGTGGAATTGGGCAATGCGACCGAGCGGCTGGGCCACTTCCCCGAGGCCGAGGCCAATATCCGCCAGGCGCTCGCCATGGATACGAAGCTGCTGGGCGAGCATCACCCCGAGACGGCGTCGGCAGCCCACAATCTGGTGAACGTGCTGCACGACCAGGGCAAAAACGTCGAAGCCGAAAAGCTGATGGACGGGCTGGTGGCGCGGCAAAGAGATCAGGACGCCCGGAGCCCCGCGCTGGCGTTCAATCTGGCGGGGCTGGGCGGCTTGAAACGGGCGCGCGGCGATTTCGCGGGCGCCGACCGCGACTACCAGGAAGCCCTGCCCATTTTCCGCAAGGCCTTTGGGGAGCGGCATTCCACCTATGCGCGGGCGCTCACCAGCCTTGCCGGCAATCGGGTCTCGATGGGCGATCTGAAGAGTTCGGAAGCGACGCTGAACCAGGCGGTGGGTATCCTTCGAGCGGCGGACCGGATGAATCCGCTCGATCTGAGTTATCCGCTGGTCGCGCTGGCGCAGGATCTCCTGCTGCAGTCGAGACCGGCGGAAGCCGAACCGCCGGCGCGCGAAGCCTTCGAAATCCGCCGCAAACGCCTCCCGGCAGGCGATTCCCGCGCGGCGCTCGCGGAAAGCGTTCTGGGCGGCAGTCTGGCGGCGCTGCGGAGATATGCGGAAGCCGAACCGCTGCTCGTCGAGAGCCATCGGGATCTTCTGAAAATGCGGGGCGACCGCTCTCTCGACGCTGAATTACGCCGGCTGGCCGACTTCTATCGCCTGACCGGCGCGCATTAAGCAGCCGGGCGGCTCTCAGGTGCGCAACTCGGCGGCTACTTCGGCGGCGATGCGCCTTGCTTCGTCCACCTGGCCGGGTTCGAGGCTGATGGCTCCGACGCGCGCATGGCCCCCGCCGCCGTAGCGCTCGCAGATCGACGCCAGATTGTGCTTCGGCTCCTCGGCCGCCCAGGGATTCGAACCCACCGAAATCTTCGTGCGGAAGCTCGACGGGCTCACCGACACCGTGTACGTGCCTTGCGGAAAGAGATAGTAGGGGATGAATTTGTTGTAGCCTTCCAGGTCGCAGCCGGTCAGATCGAACGTGATTACGCCCCCCGATTCGGCGGCGCGGTCGCGGATGACGCCCATCGATTTTACGTGGCGTTCGTAAAGCGGCTTGAAAATTTCCTGAATGGAAGGCTGCTCCACGATTTCCGTCAGCGTCATGCGCTGCATGGCGGCGATGATCTGCTGCACAATGTCGGAACCCTTGGAACTCTCGATGACGAGCGTCAGCTTCATGGCGGGGGCGCCCAGTTCGACGGCCGTTTTCGGATCGGGGTACTGGGCTCCGTCGATGATGTTGGCCCAATGGACCAGATCGTCGAGATCGGGCGCGGTGAAGCCCCATTTTTGCCGGGCCATGGTGGAAATAAAGTGCGTGCACGACTTGAAAGACGGGTCGTACATCTTCTTTTCCGCGTGGCCGGCCTGAAAATGGGCGGCATCCTCCGGCGTCAGGAAGGCGCTCTGGTGGTGGTCGAACCACCAGGTCAGCTTCGGATTGCTCGAATACTTGAAGTCGACAATCGCATTCTCGTCGCCATCGAAGAGGCTGTCTTCGAAGATCTGGGACGCGCGGTGCGCCATGCCCGTGTACCGGAAGCCGGCGTCGGGGTGGAAGGCGCCGCGGATGAAGCGGCTGAAGAAGGCGGCGGAGGCTGCGCCGTCGAAACAGTGGTCGTGATAGAGGACTCGTACGAGCATGCGCGTTGTCGATATAGGGGTGAAAACTTTCCATCGTGACTGAATGTGGCGAGAAAAGCAACTGATAGGATCGAAAAGAGATGGCGAGAGCGGTTGCGGCGAACACTTTGAGGGCTCTCCGGCACCGGAATTTCCGGCTTTTCTTCACGGGCCAGCTGATTTCTCTGGTGGGGACGTGGATGCAGTCGGTGGCGCAATCGTGGCTGGTTTACCGGATCACGGGGTCCTCGGCGCTGCTGGGGCTGGTGGCGTTTGCGGGCCAGATTCCGATTTTTCTGCTGTCTCCGATCGCCGGATACGCGGCGGACCGGATGAACCGGCACCGGATGGTGATTGCGACCCAGGTGAATTCCATGGCGCTGGCGCTGGCGCTGGCGGTGCTCACGCTCACCGGCCGGATACTGGTTTGGGAGCTTTTCGTGCTGGCCGCCCTGCTCGGAGTGGTGAATGCGTTCGATATTCCGGCCCGGCAGTCGTTTCTGGTCGAGATGGTGGGGCGCGTGGATATGATGAACGCCATCGCGCTGAACTCTTCAATGTTCAACGGCGCGCGGATCGTGGGACCGGCGATTGCGGGGCTTCTGGTCGCGAAAATCGGCGAAGGCTGGTGTTTCTTTGCGAACGGAATCAGTTACATCGCGGTGATCTGGGGACTCTTGCTGATGAAAGTGAACCCGTTCCGGCCGCCCGCCGCGACCATGTCGGCGTGGCACACCATCCGGGAGGGTTTCCACTATGTGGCGCGGACGGCTCCGATGCGAACCATTGTGCAGTTGATCGCCATCGTGAGCTTCGCGGGTTTGCCATATACCGTGCTGATGCCCATCTTTGCCGACCGGATTCTGCATACCGGCGCGCAGGGACTGGGCGTACTGATGGGCGCCATAGGGCTTGGCGCGCTCGGGGGCGCGCTGCTGATGGCCTCGCGGACCCAACTGAAGGGATTCACCGTCTGGATTCCCTGCGCGGCCGCGGCGTTTGCGGTCGCCGTGGGGGGATTCGCGGTTTCGAACCGGATGTGGCTTTCCTGCGCGATGCTGTTTTTCTCGGGCTTTGCGCTGATGATCCAGGTGGGGGCGTCGAATACCCTCATCCAGTCGATGGTGCCGGATCACCTGCGGGGGCGCGTGATGAGCGTGTATTCGATGATGTATATCGGGGTGGGGCCGCTGGGGGCGATGTTTGCGGGCTTTGCGGCCGACAGTTTCGGCGCGCGGTTGACGATTCTGGCCGGCGCGGGAATCTGCCTCGCGGGGAGCGCCCTTTTCGCGCTGCGGGTGCCGGCAATCCGGCCGGTGGTGCGCCAGTTGATCCGGGACCAGAGGGCGGCGGCCGAGGCGGCGGACCCCTTTACGATTGCGGTCCGGTAACGCCGGGGCGCACCTGGAAACTCTCCTGCCATTGCCCGCCCGGCGCGACAGTCTGAAGTTCGGGGTACTTGCCGTCATGCGCGAGGTTGACGCCGTTGGTGACGGCGGACATCGGCTCGAAGCAGATGTAGTTCTGGCCGGGCGGCGCGTAAACGATGGCGACCTGATATTTCGGCCCGAAGGCGACCTCGATCCGTTTGCCCCGGCCTTCGACATAGAAGATTGCCTGGCCGGCGGCGTTTCTTTCGAGCCCGGTGAAGCCGTCGTCGAAATGGCGGCCGCTCAGGGAAATCCGGTCTTCGAAGGCAACCGGGGTGGTCTCGCCGGTTGCGATCAGGCGGCTGTCGGTTTCGATGTGTAGGCGGACGGGGAGGTGGGCGACGGCTTCGGCGATCGGGACGCCGGGAAGCTGGAAATAGGGGTGGAAACCCACAGCGACCGGCATTGGCTCGACGCTGAGGTTGGTGACCGTGACGCTGACTTCGAGCGCTCCTCCGGCGAGCCGGTAGGTCATCTCGTATTCGTGCGCGAAGGGCCAGTTCGCCATCAGGTCCGGATATTTCCAGAACTGGAGACGGCTGGTGAGGTGCGCCGACGTTTCGTCCGCGCCGAGATCTGTCGCCTCCCAGAAGGGCGAGGCAGTCAACAGCCCGTGAATGGGCGTTCCATTCTGGTCCGGACGGATCGGATCGAGACCCATATTGAACAGGTACCGCTTGCCATTGGCGTGGAAGCCTCCGGGCATCCGGTTGGCCCAGGGGGCGAGGAAGGGAATTCCATTCAAATGCCTGTCCCCTTTGAGGCCGGACACGTTGTCGTGAGGAAAGTAGAGGATATTTTCCCCGGCCACCAGCATTTCGAACGCGCGATTGCCGAGCGAAGGCGCGATGCTGACCTCAATGCCGTGGGCGGGATCGGCCAGATGGACGACCGGGACGCGGCGATCGTTGAGTTCGCGGGCAGTGCAGGGGAGAATCCGGGCCATATAACTCGTATATTAGATGGAGGGACGCGATGAAGACCTTTCTTGCTTTGTTATTCGCCGCCGGATCGCTTTATGCCGCCGGATCGATTTCCGCGAAAGCATGGATACAGGAAGGCGACGAGGATTTCTACAACCTGGACTACGACCAGTCGATCGCTTCGTACGAAAAAGCCGTGGCTGCGAGTCCGGACGATCCGGTGTATCGCAACCATCTGGCGCAGGCGGTTCTCTACCGGGAGTTGTTTCGGGACGGCGCGCTCGAAAGCGAACTGGTCAGCGGGAACAATTCCTTCCTGAGGCGCCCGAAGCTGGAGCCTCCGGCCGCTGTCGAGAGGCGTTTTTTTGCGGAAATCGACCGCTCGATGCAGTTGTGCCAGGCGCGCATTGCGAAAAATCCGCGGGACACGGCGGCGCTGCACGCACTGAGCGTGGCGTTCGCACTGCGGGCCAATTACGGCTTTCTGGTGCGCAAGAGCTGGCACGCGTCGCTCAGCGATTCGAGCCAGGCGCGGAAGTTCGACAACGAAGTCACCGAGATCGACCCCGGCGATTACGACGCGAGACTGCTGCAGGGGGGCTACGACTATATCGTCGGAAATCTCACCTGGACGCTGCGGGCGCTTGGGTTCATTGCGGGGTTCCACGGAGACAAGCAGCGGGGAATTCGCACCATCGAGGACGTGGCCGCGAAAGGGAACGAGAATCGCGTGGACGCCGAAATCGTGCTGTGCGCCCTGTACCGGCGGGAGGGACAGGCGACGCGCGCCATTCCGCTCGTATCGCGCTTGATAACGCGCTATCCGCGCAATTATCTGCTGCGATTCGAACTGGCGCAGATGTATGCCGCGACCGGCGACCGGAAGAGCGCGCTCGAGACTCTGAGCAGGATTGCCGCGCTCAAGAGGCAGAACACGCCGGGCTTCGAACGCATTCCCTGGGAGAAGATCTACTACGAAACGGGCAATCTGGAGTTCTGGTTCGACGACCTCGATCAGGCTTTGGCGAATCTGCGGAAGGTCACCGGCACGCCGGAGCAGTTGAAGGAACTCGATCTGAATACAGGGGTGCTGGCTTTGATGCGCGAGGGCCAGATTTACGACCTGCAGAACCGCCACAACCTCGCGGTCGAGGCCTATCGGGAGGCGGTCCGGTTTGCGCCGGAGGCCGAAGCGGCGCGCGAGTCGCAGCATTACATTGAATCTCCCTATACGCGCCGGATTCGGAACCAGGAGCGCGGTTAAAACCGGCTTTTTCGTTCGCTCGCCCGCATGGAAAGAGCCCGACAGCTTGCGATCCTGGGGATGCTGGTCAGCGGACTGCTGGCAGTGCTCAAGATCGCGGTGGGATGGCTTGGCCACTCGGCGTCGGTGAGCGCCGACGGCTTCGAATCCGCCGCGGACGTTTTTACCTCCGGCCTGGTGCTGATCGGGTTGCGGCTCGCCGCGCGTCCGGCCGACGAGAACCACCCTTACGGGCATGGCCGGGTGGAAATCCTGACCGGGCTGCTGCTGGGATTCGTTCTTTTCTGCGCCGGATGCGCGATTGCATGGAATGGGCTGACGGGGGCGACGGACGAAACGCATCGCCCGGCGCTCTATGCGATATGGCCGCTCCTGATTTCGATCGGCGCGAAGTCCTGGCTGGTGGCGGTGAAGTTCCGGCATGGGCGAGAGATCGGCAGTTCCTCGCTGCTGGCCGATGCGGCCAACGACGGCGTCGACATTCTTTCCGGGACGGTGGCGCTCGGGGCGCTGGCGACAACTCTGATCGATCCGGCGCGTTTCCATCGGGCGGACCATTACGGCGCGTTCGCGGTGGGTCTGATCGTGAGCGCCACGGGGCTGCGCGTGATGTACGAATCCGCCATGCAACTGATGGACACGATGCCGGACGAACGGTCGATGCGGCGGATTCGCGAGGTAGCCCTGAGCGTGACCGATGTTGCGGGCGTGGAGAAATGCTTCGCCCGCAAGACCGGACTGAAGTATCACGTGGACCTGCACCTCGAAGTGGACCCGGAGATGACGGTCCGGCTGTCCCACGACGTGGCTTGCCGCGTGCGGGACCGGATTCGCGACCAGTTGCCCTGGGTAGCGGACGTACTGGTGCATGTAGAGCCTGCGCCCGGGTAAATCGCTCCGGGTGAGCCGGGCGCGCGGTTAACGGATGCGCTGGCTTTTGGCGTTGGCGACGCGCGGGTTTTCAAACTCGGCGGAAGGCGCGGCTGCGGCTGCGGCGCGCGATGCCGGGGAGGCTTCGATCATCTCCACCATGGCATAAGCGGCCATTTGCTCCGCCTCTTTGACGAACGAGAGTTCCCCCGAATCGGCGTCGCAGTCGATGCGGATGAGATCTCCTCCTCGGACCTGGCCGGAGGCGATGAGATTCGAGAGCGGATGGACCAGCGACCGCTCGATCGCACGCTTCAGATGGCGCGCGCCGTACTTCATGTCGGTGCCTTCGCGGAGCAGAAACAACCGCGCTTCCGGGGTCACATTGAAGACGAAAGGCGTGGTGCTGGCCGCGTTGAAGATCCGTTGCTGCAGTTGATTCAGCTCAAGCGTCAGAATACGGCCCAGTTCGTCGCTGCCGAGAGGCCGGAAGACAACGACCTTGTCGATCCGGTTCATGAATTCGGGCGTGAACTTCCGCCGCGCCGCTTCCACCCCGGCGCGGGAGATCTTCGCATTGAGATCTTCGTCGGTGTCTCCGACCGCCCGGCGGCGCTCCACCTCGGAGGTGGCAAAGCCCAGGTGCGGTTTGAGAATGGACCCCATTTCCGTGGCCCCGAGATTACTCGTCATGAAGATCATGGCCTTCGAGAAGTCGACGCGCCGGTTATCGCCCAGCGTGAGAGTCGCCTTGTCGAGAATGCCCAGCAGCAGGTTCCAGAGCGCGTCGCTCGCCTTTTCGATTTCATCGAAGAGCACGAAGCTGATCTTGATTTTGTCGGTATGATACTGGTTCAGGACTTCCTGGCTCAGCAAAGGATGCGTCTCGCGATGCCCGAGGTATCCGGGAGGGGAGCCGATCAGTTTAGCGATCTCGTGGCTGTGCTGGAACTCGGCGCAATCGATTTTGAGCACCGAGCGCGCGTCACCGACAAGAGACTCAGCCGCCGCTTCCACAAGCCGTGTTTTGCCTGTTCCGGTTGGACCCAGGAAAAGAAAGTTACCGATCGGGCGACCGGGACTCGTCATGCCTGCGAGGAAGGTCTGGTATATATTCACGATCTGATCGACCGCCTCTTCCTGGCCGACTACCAGCTTCCGCAGATCCTGGTGAAGCCGTTCCGCTTCACGCCCCGTTTGCGACGGGTCCAGTTTTTTGTTTAAGCGAACCATATCCGTACCTGTTCTCCCCCAACGAGTGACCGGAAAAGCAGTCTTCATGCCTCTCACCGTGCACGCGTCGTGCCAATCGCTTTTCGTTTCCTGTTTCGCAGTCCGTTTTGTCTTCGCGTTTTGCTTCCCGTTCATATCTTCCGGGGCGGACGGGAAGGCCTGACCTCAACCCGGCCGATCATGGTCCCGCGTGGCATCTGAAGCACGTTGACCACGACTTCGGCGATGTCCTCCGGCGGAATCTTCCAGCTGCTTTCCGCCGTTTCCGGATGACCGCCAAATCCGGTATTGACACTTCCCGGCATGACGATCGACACCCTGACACCGTCGCCGCGATGATCGAGCATCATGGCTTCGGAAAACCCGATCAAGCCGAATTTGGACGCGTTATACGCGGCGCCCCCGGCAAAGGCATTCGTTCCGGCCAGAGAGCCGATATTCACCACATCGCCACCTCCGCCCTGTATAAATATCGGCAGAATTTCGTGGCAGCAGTAGTAGACGGCGCTCAAATTCAAAGCGATCGTGCGATCCCAGGTTTCCGGCGTCAGTTCGGCAACGCTCGCGAAGGATCCGGCGCCGGCATTGTTCACCAGAATGTCCACCGTTCCGAAACGCTGCTGCACCGCGGAGATCAAACGCCTGACGTCGGCGAGGCGGGTGACGTCCGCCTCCATGCCGAAAACCTCTCCCTTGCGGGACAAAATCCCGACGGTTTCATCAACCGATTTCTGCCGCCTTCCGCAGATGGCGACGCGCGCGCCCGCTTCGAGCAGCCGATCCGCAATGGCTCTTCCAATGCCGCGGGTACCTCCCGTGACGATGGCGACTTTGTTTTCGATGTTTTTCGACGGCATGATCAATGACCTCGGCAATCCCCGATCGCAATCCCGGATCGGACTCGACAGGCGCAAAACCGTGCCGTACCATTGAGGAAGAATGCACGAGAGCGGCGCTCTGACCTGGCGTGAAGTGGTGGAACGGCACCACTCTGCCATGGTCGATGAATTATCGGGGCGTCTGGATTCAGATCTGCAGGACGCGGTGTCGCGCGCGGTTGCCGCGGAACGCTCTCAGGCCGGCGACCGGATGGCGCGAGCCTGCGAAGAAACGCGCAGAACGCAGGCCGAATCGCTCAATCAGGCGCTGCGCCGGCTGCGGCAGGCGGGCGGCGAAGAGCAGATCCTGCGGACGCTGATCGAAAGTTGCTCCGCTTATACGGAAGTGTCGGTGGTGCTGGTGTTCGAAAACAGCCAGGCGCGCGCGGTAGCGGGTCTCGGGTTCGAAGGCGGCGCTGCTTCATTCTCGAATTTTTCGTTCGAGATCGCGGACGCGCCCGCCGTGGTTGCCGTAATCGACAGCCGCGATCCGGTGGTCGCGCTGGGGACCGAGGCGGAGGTTTCGGCGGTGCTGGCGCAAAAGTTCAATACGGCGCTGGACGGCCAGGCGGACGCCAAAGCGTATCTTTTTCCCGTCACCGCGCGTCACTCGGTGGTAGCCATGCTGATTGCATCGGGACGAACGCCCACGGCGACTGCTTCGATCGAGTTGTTGTGCGAAGCCGCGGGGATGCGGCTGCAGACGCTGCAGGGGCTAACACAGCAAGGGCTGACACAGCAAGGCCTGACGCAGCCATCCGAAGAGGCGCCGCTCGTGACTGCCATTGACAGCGCCTCCGAAAGCGGCGCGGGAGCCGCCGCGGGCAAGGCCCCCGCGACTCGTCTTTCATGGGACTTGCTCAGTCCGGAGGATCAGAAACTGCATCTCCAGGCGCAGCGCATGGCTCGGGTGCGCGTGGCGGAAATGCGGCTCTATCACGAGACCGAAATCCGGCGCGGCCTTGCGACCGGCGACATCTACGGGGCGCTTCAGAGCGAGATCGATCGGGCGCGCGCCGAATTTTTACAAAACTTTCTTGCGAATTCTTCCACTATTGTGGACTATCTCCATCTGGAGATACTGCGCAGCCTGGCGCATGACGACGATGGATTGCTTGGGAAAAATTATCCGGGGCCGATGGTTTAACCGCATGAAACGTTTAACGGGCTGCGGACCGCTGAGGATTGCGGCCGTGCTGCTGGCGGCGGGCGCGTTCTCCGCGGCGAAGCCCGCGCTGCCGGACCTGGGGCAGGGAATCGATGCCTATAATGCTCACAATTACAGCGCGGCGATAGCGCATTTGCGGGCCGCGAGGGACATCGGGAAACTTTCCGATTACGTCGCCAGCTATCTCGGCTGGTCGCAGCTCATGAGCGGAGACGTGGACGGGGCGCTGGCAACGGTCACGGCTTATCGCGCCCATCCGGTGGATTCCTCGCCGCTCGCGGGCAAAATCAGTTTGCTGTATGGCAGGGCGCTTCTCGACCGCCACGATCCCGAATCGTCGGCAAAAAGCCTCAACGTCCTCCAGACGGATTACCGGCTTCTGCCTCAACCGGACGGCGATTTCGCGCTCGGCCTGGCATACGAAGCGCTGGGCGAGCGGCAGCAGGCGGCGCTCAGCTACGAGCGTGTGTACTATTCCGCGCCGAATACCGATCTGGCGGCGCAGGCCTCGACCGCCATGGAGCGATTGCGCGATGCGCTGGGCAGGGACTACCCGGCCGCGCCGGCGGACCAGCAGCTGGAGCGGGCAGGGAAGTGGCTGGCGGCGAAGGAATACGCGAAAGCGCGGGCGGAGTACGTGAATCTCTCCGACAGCCTGCCGGACCCCGCGAAGAACGACGCGAAGGTTGGCGTCGGGGTCGTGGACTACACAACCGGAGACACCGGCGCGGCGCTGCGCTACCTGAAGGCGCTGCGCGTGGGGCGTTCCGATGCCGATGCCCGCAGGCTCTACTACGTGGCGGAGGCGGCCCGCAAAGAGAGCGACGACGATGCGATGCTGGACGCCGTGCAGGCGCTCGGGGAACGCTATCCGCAATCGGTCTGGCGGTTGAAGGCCCTGGTTGCGGCAGGCTCCCGTTACGCGGTGACGAACGATCGCGGGAAATACGAGCCGCTGTTCACGACTGCGTACGAAAACTTCCCGCCGGACAGTTCCACCGCCTATGCTCACTGGAAAATTACGTGGGATGCGTATCTTGACGGCAGCCCGCGGCGAGTGCCTCTGCTGCGCGAACAGGTGGAACGATACCCGGACGATTCGCGCGCGGGGACGGCGCTCTATTTCCTGGGACGCATTGCCGAGGCGGACGATAAACCGGCGGAGGCGCGCGCGTTCTACGACCGGCTGAGCGCCCAGTTCCCGCACTATTTCTATGCCGTGCTGGGACGGGAAAGAATGCTCGACAAGGTTGCGGCCGCGCCGGAGGACGGCGATTCGGCCGCGTGGCTCGCGGGCATCGGCTGGCCTGCGCGGCGCGATCTTTCGGCCACCGAAGCGAACGCCGCGACAGAACGGCGGATCGAACGCGCGCGGCTTCTGGAAGGCGCGGGGCTTGCGGAATCCGCCGAAGCCGAGGTGCGGTTCGGCGTGGCGACGGGCAACGAACAGCCGCAGTTGCTGGCTCTCGAACTGGCGCAGGCCGCGGAATCCCCCTTCCGCGCCCTGCGCATCATGAAGAGCTTCAGCGCGGATTATCTCTCGCTGCCGCTTGGGAACGCTCCGGTGCGGTTCTGGCAGATGCTGTTTCCACTGCCTTACAGGGACCAGGTTTTCGCCAGCGCCCGCGCGCGCGGGCTCGATCCGTTTTACGTGGCCGCGCTGATCCGGCAGGAGTCGGAATTCAACCCGGGGGCGAAGTCCCGGGCCAATGCCCTTGGGCTGATGCAGCTGAGGCCGGCGACCGGACGGATGGTCGGACGCGGGCAGGGAATGCGCGCGGTGCCGGCGAGCCTGCTGTTGAATCCGGGCGTCAGCATCCGGCTCGGCACCGAGTATCTGCGGGCGCAGTTGAGCAGCTGGGATGGCGACTGGTTCCGCACGCTGGCGGCTTACAACGCCGGGCCGGGACGCGTGCGCGAGTGGCTCAACTGGACGAATTTCCGCGAGCCGGTGGAGTTTGTCGAAAGCATCCCGTTCACCGAGACGCGCGAGTACGTGCAGGCGGTGCTGCGCAATGCGGATATGTACCGGGAGCTTTATTCGGGAAAATTGCCGGAACCGGAACGCCCGCGGCCGGCGGCCATCGTGAAGGTATCGAGCCCGGCGCCAAAGCCCGTGTATAAAACGCCCGTCTCGAAAAAGCCCGTGTCGAAAAAAAACGTGGCGAAAAAGAGCGTGGCCACGAAGAAGAACGCCTCGAATAGCACGCCTTCCAAAACCGAGCTTGCGGCCAAACGCGTCCCGGACGGGGCTGTAGCGCGTTAGCTATAGCTAAGCCAGATCGTCTTTGTGTTCGGCAGGGTAGGTGACCTGCATTCCCGTTATCCTGCCCCAGGGCGTAAGCGTGTGCGGTTGTGTGCGAGTGGCGCTTGCGATTTCCCGGACTTCGATTCCGCGCGCCGGCAACGACAGCGAATACCAGATCCGCGATGTAACCGCGATGCTGCATGGCAAGCAGGTTACCCGGCCAGGAGAGGAGTGTCATATTCTGCTTTGAAGACAGGCGCGTTTTACGGGTTCGATATCGCCCGCTGGCTGCCCTACAACCTGGCGCGCACCTGGCACGTCCAACTCGCCATCTTCTGGATCGCAACGGCTTGGGTGGGCGGTGGCCTGTTCCTGGCGTCGTGGGTCGGCGGTGAGGAACCCGGACACCAGAAGACCGGGGTCCGCGCACTCCTCGGGGCGCTCGTAGTGGTCGTCGTCGGCAGCCTGGCAGGCGAGTTCCTCGGCATCAATGGTTTTCCTCTTCGCCGGCGCGCTGCCCATCGCGCTCGGCGCGTTGCGCAGTGTGTGGAAAAGGGATCTCCCACCCGCGGCGTAAAGGCTGCACCCCATAGCCAGCGCGTTGGCCGGGCGCGTGAGAGCATAAGAGACATGCTCGCCGCCCATACCCGCAAGAGCTTTCAAAGCGAACGAACCGGAAAGTTTACGGAATCGGTGATCCGTGAAATGACGCGGCTTGCGCTCCAGTTCGGGGCCGTGAATCTGGCGCAGGGGTTCCCCGATTTTCCGGCTCCGGTCGATCTGAAGAGGGCCGCCATCGAGGCCATCGACGCGGATCGCAATCAATACTCCATCACGTGGGGAACCAGGGAGTTCCGGGATGCGATCGCGCGCAAATACGCGGCTTCCTACGGGCTGGAACTCGACCCCGAGCGCGAGATTACGGTCTGCTGCGGCGCGACGGAAGGCATGGCCGCGACTCTGCTGGCGACGACGAATCCGGGCGACGAGGTGATCGTCTTCGAGCCTTTCTACGAAAGCTATCACCCGGACACGCTGCTTTGCGGCGCGGAGAGAAAGCTGGTCCGGCTGCAGGCGCCCGACTGGAGCTTCGACCCGGACGAACTGCGGCGCGCGTTCTCGCCCCGCACGAAAGCCATCGTAGTGAACACCCCCCACAACCCCACGGGCAAGGTTTTCACCCGCGCCGAACTGACCCTGATTGCCTCGCTCTGCCAGGAGTTCGACGCGCTCGCCATTACGGACGAAATCTACGAGCACATCGTGTACGACGGGCGCGAACATATCCCGATGATCACGCTGCCCGGCATGCGCGACCGCACCGTTCTGGTGAACAGCCTGAGCAAAACATTTTCGGTGACGGGATGGCGCGTGGGCTGGGTGGCGGCGGTGCCGGAACTGACCGCGACGATCCGCAAAGTGCACGATTTTCTGACCGTAAATGCCCCCACGCCGCTGCAATATGCGGGCGCCATGGCGCTGACGGAGCAACAGCCTTATTTCAACGGTTTATCCGCGGTTTACGAAGGGCGGCGGCGCGCGGCCATAGAAATGCTGGAAAAAGCCGGCTTCCGCTGCCATGTCCCGGGAGGGGCGTATTACGTGATGACGGATATCGCGGGTTTCGGTATGGACGACGTGTCTTTTGCCCGGCAACTGGTGGAGCGCCACGGGGTGGCCGGCGTCCCGGGTTCGAGTTTCTATTTCGATAAAAAGTCGGGTTCTACACAAATGCGCTTCTGTTTCTGCAAAAATTATGAGACGCTTTCTTTAGCGGGCAGGAAACTGGCCGGCATCGGGCGCGCCTGACGGCCGGCATCGATCGTGATTCCTCCAAAGGAGGGGATGCGATGTTACCGAACTTCCTCGTCGAAGAGCAAACTGTACGCGAATCGGGCGAAAGCGCCGTGTTTGAAATCGGTTCGAACGGGCACGGGAATCTGATCCTGACGCTCGGCATTACGCACGCGGTCGAGCGCCAGACCATCCATCTGGAAATCCACGGGTCGGAGGATGGTGAGAAGTGGGCTTCGCAGCCGCTCATCACCTTTCCCCCGAAATGCTATTGCGGAGAATACAGCATGAAAGTGCCCCGCAGCGGCGCGCGGTATGTGAAAGCGGTGTGGCGCATCGCCCGCTGGGCTCGCGGCGGCCAGGCTCCGTACTGCCGTTTGTACGTTTTCGCCGACGTGGAGCGGGCGCACGGACCCATGACACATACGGCGGTCCGGATGGCCGGGGCGGCCTGATTCAGACGAGTTGACTCAGCGCGCTGCGGTTGAACGGCAGCAACTCGGAGAGCGCGCCTCTCTCGACCTGTCGCGGCCACGAGGGATTCACAATCAGAGAGCGGCCGATCGCCACCAGATCGAATTCGCCCGCCTGAAGGCGGGTCAGCAGTTCATCGATCCCGGTAACCGCGGCCGTGTCGTCGGATCCGAACGACTTCATCAAGTCTTCGTTCAGCGTTACGGAACCGACGGTGACGGCGGGCTTGCCGGTCAATTTCTTTGTCCAGCCCGCGAGGTTGAGATTGCTTTCCGGAAACTCGGACTCCCAGAAGCGGCGGGTGGAGCAGTGGAAGGCATCCACTCCGGCTTCGCACAAAGGCGCGAGAAACGCCTCCAGTTCGGCGGGCGTGCGCGCCAGTTTCGCATCGAAATCCTGAAGTTTCCATTGCGAGAAGCGGAGCACGAGCGGGAAATCCGGACCCACGCGGCGCCGCACGGCCTCAATGATTTCGACGGCGAAGCGCGTGCGCGCGAGCAGGCTGCCGCCATAGCGGTCCGTGCGCTGGTTGGTTCCTGCCCAGAAGAACTGGTCGATCAGGTACCCGTGCGCGCCGTGCAGTTCGACACCGTCGAAGCCGAGCGCCTTTGCACTGGCGGCCGCCGTGGCGAAGGCTTCGATCGTGGCGTCGATGTCGGCTTGCGACATGGGCTCGCCCGTCTGCTCGGCTGGTTTTTTCAGGCCGGAAGGGCCAACCGGCCGGGCGCCGTTCAACGGATCGCCGTAAGGGGGTCCGTAGACCATCCCGACATGCCAGAGCTGGGGGAAGATCTTGCCGCCGGCGTCATGCACCTCATCCGCCACGCGCCGCCAGCCCGCAAGCGGCTTCTCCCCATAAAAATGGGGAACTTTGGGATCGAATCCCGCGGAGGGGTCCGGCACATACGTGCCCTCGGTGATGATCAGGCCAACCCCGCCCTCGGCGCGACGCCGGTAGTAGGCCGCGACGTCAGCGCCGGGGATGCCCTCCGGCGAGCAGGAGCGGGTCATGGGCGCCATGACGATGCGGTTCGGCAGGGTTAACCCGTTCAGCGTGAACGGCGTAAAGAGAGCTTCGGTCATAAATTCAGCATTTCGCGCAATCGGCGGCTTTGCATGCGGCTTACGGGGATCTCGCTCGATTTTTTGTCGTCCATCTTCAGCTGATAGGTGGACTTGAACCAGGGGACGACTTCGCGGATCTTGTTGATGTTCACGAGAAACGAGCGATGCGCCCGCCAGAATATGTCGGGGTCCAGCGCGCCGAGCAGTTCTTCGAGGGTGCGGAAACTCGACTGGCCTTCCGCCTGTCCGGTAACGAGCGTGATCACGCCGCTGTCGTTGGTGGCAGAGAGCAGTGCCTGCGGGTCGACAATCAGGTTGCGCGTTCCGCTCCGGAGCAGCAGCTTCGTAAAAGCCGGGTTGGAGCGCGCAGGGGCGGGCAACGCGGGCTCGGTAATGCGGTCCGCCACCACGCGCCGGGCGCGGCCGACGGTTTCTTCCAGACGATCCTTCTCAACCGGCTTGAGCAGGTAGTCCATGGCGTCCAGACGGAAGGCCTCGACCGCGAACTGTTCGTAGGCTGTCGAAAAGATCACGTGCGGAGGCTCGATATTGCGCTCACGCAGGCGCCGCACGACGCTCAGGCCGTCGAGACCGGGCATCTGGATGTCGAGAAAGGCAAGCACCGGGTCCAGGCGTTCGATGGCGTCGAGCGCCTCCAGACCGTTCCCGGCAACGGCGACCACTTCGACGTCGCCGATCTGGTCGAGGAGGAATTTCAGCTCCTCGCGAGCCAGTTCCTCGTCGTCGGCGATGATCGCGCTCATCGGTGCGGTCGCGCGGGATCGCATGAACTGCTATTATAGCGTTGAATTAAATCCATAATTTCATCGCATTGGGCGCGGCCCGGCGCCGAACGGCGGGTCGCGACAGGAGCTTAATCGTTTGTCCTCAACGTCTGACACGACATCGTCCGAAAGCCTTTCGAAACCCACGCCGCGCATTGAACCCGCCGAAGGGAAACTCGGCATCCTGATCCCGGGGATGGGAGCCGTCACGACGACGTTCATCGCCGGCGTGGAGGCGATCAAACTGGGGATGGCCAAGCCGATCGGCTCGCTCACGCAGCTGAACACCATCCGGCTGGGGAAACGCACGGATAACAATACGCCGAAGATCAAAGACTTCGTGCCTCTGGCGGGCATCGAAGACCTCGAGTTCGGCGGCTGGGATATCTTCGAGGAGAACTGCTACGAAGCGGCTCTGCACGCCGGTGTTCTCGAAAAGCCGCTGGTCGAAAGCCTGCGCGGTCCGCTCGAGAGGATCAAGCCCATGCCGGCCGTCTTCGACAGCAATTACGTGAAGCGCATCAACGGCCCGAACCTGAAGCCCAAAGGCTCCAAGATGGACCACGCCGAGATGCTGATGGACGATATCCGGAGCTTCAAGGAACGCACCGGCTCGTCGCGCCTCGCGATGATCTGGTGCGGTTCGACGGAAGTATTCCACCGTCCCGCGGCCGTGCACGCCACGCTGAAGGATTTCGAGTGCGGGTTGCAGAAGAACGATCCCGAGATTTCACCCAGCCAGATTTACGCTTATGCCGCATTGCGGATGGGCGTGCCCTATGCCAACGGCGCGCCGCACCTGACGACCGATACGCCGGCGCTGATGCAGATGGCGCGCGACCTGGGCGTGCCCATAGCGGGTAAGGATTTCAAGACCGGCCAGACGTTCATGAAGACGCTCGTGGCGCCGGGCCTGAAGTCGCGCATGCTGGGAGTGGCGGGTTGGTTTTCCACCAATATTCTGGGCAACCGGGATGGCGAGGTGCTCGACGATCCGGGTTCGTTCAAATCGAAGGAAGAGTCGAAGCTCTCGGCGCTTGAACAGATTCTGCAGCCGGAGCTTTACCCGGAGCTCTACGGGAATATTCACCACAAGGTCCGGATCGAATACTATCCTCCGCGGGGCGATGCGAAGGAAGGGTGGGACAACATCGATATCTTCGGATGGCTGGGCTATCCGATGCAGATCAAGATCAACTTCCTGTGCCGGGACTCCATCCTGGCCGCGCCTCTGGTGCTCGACATCATGCTGTTTATGGATCTCGCCCAGCGCGCCGGAATGCGCGGCGTGCAGGAGTGGCTCTCGTTCTTTTTCAAGGCGCCTATGACGGCCCCGGGCCTTTATCCGGAGCACGACATTTTCATCCAGTCGATGAAGCTGAAAAACACGCTTCGCTGGATGAAGGGTGAGCAACTCATCACGCATCTCGGTCTGGAATACTACGACTGAGAGCTGACGGCAGGTTCACAATTTACTTGAGACAGGGGCCCCCAAGGCGATGAAACAATGCGCGTTCTCGTAATCGGCGGGACGCTGTTCATTGGTAAACTCCTGGTCAAACGGCTGATCGCGGCCGGCCACGAGGTGACCATCCTGCACCGGAAGGCCGAGCATCCGTTCGGCCGCCGCGTCCGCAATTCGATCGCCGACCGGAACGACGTGGCGTCGATCCGGAGTGCGCTCGCGGGCCTGCGTTTCGACGCCGTTTACGATATTGCCTACGACTCGGAACGGGGCACGACGGCGGCTCAGGTGGAAGCGACCGCGAAGGCCATTCCAGGCGATCTGACGCGCTACATCTTTATGTCGAGCGTGGCCGCTTACGGCGACGGCTTGAACCATTCCGAGGACGATCCGCTGGCGTCGGACATCCACACCGATGCCTATGTGCGCAATAAGGCGGGGAGCGAGCGCGCGCTGTTCCGGATGTATCACGAGTCCCGGTTTCCCGTGGTGACGATGCGGCCGCCGTTTGTATACGGCCCCGAAAATCCGTACTATCGCGAGGCGTTTTTCTGGGACCGGATGCGGCTCGACCGTCCGGTGATCATTCCGGGCGACGGCAACCGGCTCATGCAGTTCGTGTATGTGAACGACCTGGTGGAGGCCTGCTTCAACGCGCTCGTAAAACACACGGCGCCGGGGCGGGCATTCAACGTGGCGGACGAAAAGCCGTTGACGCAGGTCGAGGTGGTGACGGAGTTTGCGAAGGCGGTCGGCAAGCAGCCGTCGATCGTACGCGTGCCGCGGGAACTGATTGTGCGCAACGGCGGGAACGCTTACAGCGAGCCAATGTACTTCGGGCAGTATTACGACGTGCCGCCGATCACGGAAGCGGTGGGGCGCGTGAAGCGGGTCCTGAACGTGGCCCTGACGCCATTCGCGGCGGGGTTGAAGGAGACGCTGCGGTGGTACATGAAGCATGCGGCCGAACGGAAGCCGGACTTCGGTTTCGAAGATAGATTGATCCGGCTGGCGCGCGAGCAGTCGAAACTGGGGCACGGGAGTTAGCGTTCCGTGGCCGATTCGCACCCGCACAACGAGCGCCGGGCCTTTCTGCTGATTGCGCTGGGTGGGTCGGGCGCGTATGCGTGGGTGACGAGGGGTCCGGCGGATACGGGTCCGGCGCTGCCTGCGAGAGTCCGGATCGCCGGGTTTGACGCGCGTGGCGTGGCGACGGGGGTCGTGGAAGTGGATGCGATCCGCCGGAGCGATGCCGAGGGGCGGAAACTGCTGCCGCCCGATTCGTACGCGGTGCTGCGGCAGAAGGATACCGAGTTCGCGGGCACGGGGCGGTACGAGCGATTCTACGGCGACGGGATTTATCGGTGCCTGGGCTGCGCGACGGCCGTGTTCGATTCGAAAGCGAAGTTCGCCTCGGGAACCGGATGGCCGAGTTTCACGGAGCCGGTCGCGAAAGAGAACGTGGTGGAGGCGCCGTCGTACTTTTTCGGAATCCGGCAGACTGAGGTCATGTGCGCGCGGTGCCGTGGGCATCTCGGGCACGTTTTCGACGACGGCCCACCGCCGCTGGGTTTAAGGTATTGCATCGATTCCGTGGCGGTGCGCTTCATTCCGCGCCTAATTTGACATAATATACGTTATCGGAAGTTCAGAAGGCGCAACTGGCGCGAGCGCTCATTCACGTAGATGGCGCTAATCTAAATCAAGGATCACACATGACCATAGACGAACGGATGGAGTTCCTCACGCAGTCGATCGAGTCCCACGACCGCCAGATCGGCGAAAACACCGAAGCCATCGCAAAACTGGCGGACAAGGTTGACAAAGTGACCGACGCCATCGCCAAACTCGTCGCCGTCACCAACCAGGACGCGACCGCCATCCGCACACTGGCCCGCATCGCCGACGCCCACGAACAGAGAATCGCCGGTCTCGAGGGACGCCCCGGCTGAAAGAGAGCCGCGGGTGTGCAAACCTGTGATATACTCGGAATCGAAGTTCTGGTAGAGGTGCGGTAGTCAAAACCGCGCGCAAGGTTCCCGCGATCACGGGAAGCGCGTCGGAAGGGGCTTACCGCCGAAATCGCCGCAACGGATCGGTTGCGAAGCGGTTGGTGTCGCGGGTTAAATCCCCGGCACTGTCATTTGGTTCTGTTCCCATATGTGGGACGAGGCGAATGGAGCGCTATCGGGATAGTGAATGCCTTCTTAACCCTCACTCTCCTCGTGTGCGTTTTCCGGACCGTTCTCAGTGAGGGTTATGCACGTATTCGATCTGACACGCGAACTCATCGACATCCCTTCCATCACTCCGGAAGAAGAGCACGTCGGGCAGTTTCTCTACGACTATCTGCTTCCCCTCGCCGCCGCGCATAACGGGCACATCGAGAAAATCGAAGTCGAGCTGGGGCGCTCAAACGTCTACGCCAGTTTTGGCAATCCCGTAGTGACTCTTTCGACGCACATGGACACCGTCCCGCCGTGGGTGCCTTCCCGGGTGGATGACGAATTCATCTGGGGGCGCGGCGCCTGCGACACCAAGGGCATTATTGCGTCCATGATCGCCGCGGCCGAGCGCCTGCTCGAACAGGGCGTGCGCGATTTCGCGCTGCTGTTCGTAGTCGGCGAGGAGCGGAACAGCGCGGGCGCGTATCATGCGGCGCGGCATCCGCGAGGGTCGAAGTACATCGTTAACGGCGAACCCACCGGCAACCGGCTCGCGCTCGGATCGAAAGGCGCCCTGCGTTATGAGGTGGTGGCGCGCGGCAAAATGGCCCACTCGGCTTATCCCGAACTGGGCGATTCGGCTATCCTCAAACTGCTCGACGCGCTCGACGCCATCCGCAAAGTGGAACTGCCCGTGGATGAAGTGCTCGGCGCCAGCACGCTGAACATCGGCACCATTCAGGGAGGCCGCGCCCCCAACGTCATTCCCGACGAAGCCCGCGCCGAGATCTTCATCCGGCTCGTGGGCGATTCCGCCGGCACGCGCGCCGCCCTGGCCGACGCGGTCGAGCATAGCGGTACCGGCGTTGACCTCAACGAAGTTCTCGAAATTCCGGCGATCCGGCTGACAGCGGTCGAAGGACTGCCCACCACCGTAGTCGCCTACACCACCGATATTCCCGCGTTCGGCGGCGCGTGGGGACAGCCGCTGCTGCTGGGCCCCGGCACCATTCACGTCGCGCACACGCTCGACGAACGCGTCCCGAAGCAGGAACTCCTCGACGCAGTGGAGATCTATCAGAAGTTAGTCAGGCAATTACAACGATGAACACGATTGAAGCAGGCATCCTGGGCGCGACCGGCATGGTCGGCCAGCACTTTATCAAATTTCTCGACGGTCACCCGATGTTCCGTCTCACGTGGCTGGGGGCGAGCGAACGCTCCGCGGGCAAGCGTTATTCCGACGTGGCCAAATGGCATCTGGGCGGCGGCGTTCCCGACGCCATCGCCGGTCTGAAAGTGGAAGAATCGAAGCCCGGCAACGCGCCGCGGCTGCTCTTCTCGGCCATGGACGCATCCGTCGCCACCGAAATTGAACAGGCGTATGCGCGCGCCGGCCACGTGGTCGTATCCAACTCGAAGAACCACCGCATGGATGAGGATGTGCCGCTGCTTGTCCCCGAGATCAACGCCGATCACCTGCGCTTGCTTCCTGGCCAGCAGCGCGCGCGTGGCTGGAAAGGGCAGATCGTCACCAACCCGAACTGCTCCACCGTCGTGCTCACCATGGCGCTCGCGCCTCTGAAGCAGTTCGGCATCACGCGCGTGATCGCCACCACCATGCAGGCTATCTCAGGCGCGGGCTACCCGGGCGTGCCTTCGATGGACATCATGGGCAACGTGGTGCCTTTCATCGGCGGCGAAGAAGAGAAAATGCAGCAGGAGACGCAGAAGATCCTCGGCCACTACATCGCCGGCCGCATCGAACCTCTGGCCGCGAAGGTCAGCGCGCATTGCAATCGCGTCCCGGTGGTCGATGGCCACACCGTAACCGTCTCCGTCGAACTTTCCTCCAGCCCGGCCGAGGCCGACCTGCGCCACGCGTTCGAAACGTTTTCGAGCCTGCCGCAACAGCGGAATCTGCCCAGCGCGCCGAAGCATCCCATCCAGTACATGCCCGAAGCGGACCGTCCGCAGCCGCGTAAGGACGCCGAGCGCGACCGTGGCATGGCCACCTTCCTCGGCCGCCTGCGCCCCTGCCCGGTCTTCGACTGGAAGTTCGTCGCGCTCAGCCACAACACCATTCGCGGCGCGGCGGGCGCCGCAGTGCTCAACGCCGAACTCATGCAATCGGAAGGCTTGCTGGATTAGCCATGATTGTGATGAAATTCGGCGGCACGTCCGTCGAATCCGCCGCCGCCATCGAGCGCGTTGCGGGCATTGTCAAAGCCCGCATCCACCGCCACCCGATCGTCGTCGTGTCGGCCATGGGCAAGACCACCAACAAGCTGCTCGCCATCTCGCAATCGGCCATTAGAGGCAAGCGCGAGGAATACATCCGGCAGTTGCACGACCTGCGCGACTTCCATTCGCGCGAGGCGCGGCAAGTAGTTCCCCTCGCCCATCGCGCGGAACTCGACCGCACGCTCGACGATCATTTCCAGGAGATGACCGAACTCATCAAAGGCATCGCCGTGCTGGGCGAACTGACGCCGCGTTCGATCGACGCCATTTCGAGCTACGGCGAGCGCCTGTCGAGCTACATCGTCGCGCTGGCGTTCGAGTTTTACGGCGTACCTTCGGTCCATCTCGATTCCCGCCGCGTGATCGTGACCGACCACAGACACACGCAGGCCGCGCCGCTGTTTCCCGAGACATACCGGCGTCTCGCTGAAACGGTCCCGCCGCTCGCCCGCGAAAAAGTGGTCGTGATGGGCGGCTTCATCGGGGCCACGGAAGAAGGCGTCACCACCACGCTCGGCCGGGGCGGTTCGGACTTCACCGCATCCATCGTCGGAGCCGGCGTGAATGCCGAAGAAATCCAGATCTGGACCGATGTGGATGGAATGCTGACGGCCGATCCGACCATTCTCCCGGGAGGCCATCGCGTCAAGACCATCTCGTTCGCCGAAGCCTCGGAACTGGCCTATTTCGGCGCCAAAGTGCTGCACCCTTCCACCGTGATTCCGGCCATCGAACGCAATATCCCGGTCCTGATTCTCAATTCGCGCCGGCCCGATGTCCCGGGCACGCGCATCGTATCCGAGTCCGTGCACTGCACCAACGTGGTGAAGTCGATTGCGTGCAAACGCCAGATCACGCTCGTCAATATCCACTCCACGCGGATGCTGATGGCTCACGGCTTCCTGCGCCGGATCTTCGAGATCTTCGACCGCCATGAAACCCCCGTCGATATGGTGGCGACAAGCGAAGTGAGCGTGTCTCTGACCATCGACAACACCGCCAATACGCAGGCCATTTGCCGCGAATTGAGCGAGTTTTCGGAGGTCGGGATGGAGCCCGATCAGGCCATCGTCTGTCTGGTGGGCGAAAACATCCGCTACACTCCGGGAGTGGCGGCGCGCGTCTTCAATGCCTTGCGCGACATGAATATCCGGATGATTTCGCAAGGCGCTTCACTCCTGAACCTCAGCATCGTGGTGGCGGAAAAAGATCTCCGCCACGCGGTGGAGTCTCTGCACGCGGAGTTCTTCAGCGAACTCGACCCGGAGGTGTTTGAATGAGGATCGCCATCGTCGGTTACGGCAAAATGGGCCGCATGATCGAGCGCCTCGCGCTGGAACGAGGCATCGCGGTCGCGACAAAACTCGACGAACACAACAACGCGAACTTCGAGGGGCTCACCGCTGAAAACTTCCTCGATGTCGATGTCGCGATCGATTTCTCCATCCCCTCCACCGTGGTTGGAAACATCGAGCGCATTGCGGCCCTTGGCGTGAATCTCGTCGTCGGCACCACGGGCTGGCAGGAGCACATTCCGCACGTGAAAAGCGTGGTGGCGCAACACGGCATCGGGCTGGTCTGGAGCCCGAATTATTCCGTGGGCGTGAACGCGTTTTTCCGCATCGTGAGTGCCGCGGCGAAGCTGCTCTCGAACGAGCCGGAATACGAAGCCTGGGCCTGGGAGATACACCATTCGGCGAAGAAAGACGCGCCTTCGGGCACGCTGCTGAAGCTCGTCGATGAGATGCGGGAAGCCGGTTACGGGCGCCATGTGGACGTGGCGTCGAACCGCGCCGGGGCCATTCCCGGCACCCATGAAATCGGGTTCGATTCCGCAGCCGATACAATCGCATTGCGGCACACCGCGCGCAGCCGCGAAGGGTTCGCGCTGGGCGCGATCAAAGCGGCGCAGTGGGTCGCGGGCAAGAAGGGTTTTCACGAGTTCGGAGATGTTCTGTTCGCGCGCTGAGCATAATTAAGCAAAGCCGCGAAAAGGAGGTGGTGCATGTTTACGGGATGCGGAACGGCAATGGTGACTCCGTTCAAAAAAGACGGATCGCTCGACGAAGCGACGCTGCGCAAGCTGGTCCGGCGGCAGATCGAGCAGGGCATCGATTTCCTGGTGCCGTGCGGAACCACGGGTGAGAGCCCCACGCTGACGCGCGAAGAGCACCTGCGGGTGGTCGCGATTACGGTGGAAGAATCCGCGGGCAAGGTTCCGGTGCTGGCGGGCGCGGGCGGCAACAACACCCACGAGGTGATCGAGATCGCGCGCGCCTGCGAAAAGCTGGGCGTCAATGGCATCCTCTCGGTCACCCCTTACTACAACAAGGCGACCCAGGAAGGCCTGTACCAGCACTATAAAGCCATCGCGCAGGCGATCCGGATTCCGATTATCCTCTACAGCGTGCAGGGCCGCACGGGCGTGAACATCGAGCCCGCAACGGTGGTGCGGCTGGCGGAGATCGCCAACATCGTGGGCATCAAGGAAGCCTCGGGCAACATCACGCAGATCGCGGAAATTGTGCATCGCGTCCCGGAAAAATTCCTCGTGCTTTCGGGCGACGACGCCATGACGTTGCCGGTGATTGCGCTCGGCGGGCGCGGCGTGATCTCGGTGGTTTCGAACCAGATTCCAGGCCCCATGAGCGAACTGGCGCGGCTCGCGAGGCAGGGCGATTTCGCGGGCGCGCGCAAGCTCCAGCGGCGCTGGCTGCCGCTGATGCAGATCAACTTCATCGAGGCGAATCCGATCCCGGTCAAGTGGGCCATGTCCGTCATGGGTTTATTGGAGCCGGTATACCGTCTGCCCATGCTGGAGCCTCTCCCGGCGAGCAGGCAGAAGATCGAAGAAGCAGTCGAAACGGCCGGGCTTCTGGCCACCGCGAGGGCTCACTGATTGCAACAGGCCATTGAACAGATTTTCGACCACCCGCCCACCCAGTACACGCCGGAGCATTTCACGCTCTTCGCCCGCTTCAAGCAGGCGCTGAACGCAGGCACGATCCGCGCGGCCGAGCCGGACGCCTCGCAAACGAGCGGCTGGCGCGTCAACGGCTGGGTCAAGAAGGGCATTCTCATCGGCTTCCGGATGGGTTCCGTGGTCGATATGTCGATCGACGGGGCGCGGCAGCCGTTCTTCGACAAGTCCACCTGGCCTGTGCACCAGTTCAGCGCTGCCGATGGCGTGCGCATCGTGCCCGGCGGTTCGAGCATCCGCGACGGCAGCTACATCGGCAAGGGCGTGGTCTGCATGCCGCCCATGTACGTGAACGTGGGCGCTTATGTCGGCGAAGGGACCATGATCGATTCGCACGCGCTGGTGGGAAGCTGCGCGCAGATCGGGCGCAACTGCCACATTTCGGCGGCCTCGCAGATCGGCGGCGTGCTGGAACCGGTGGGGGCGCTGCCCGTGATCATCGAGGACGATGTTCTGGTCGGCGGCAACTGCGGCGTCTACGAAGGGACTGTGGTGCGGAAGCAGGCGGTGCTCGGCACCGGCGCGATCCTGAACCGTTCGACGCCGCTCTACGATCTGGTGCGCGGGCAGATCTATCGGGCAACGGACGAACAGCCGCTCATCGTTCCCGAAGGCGCGGTGGTGATCGCGGGTTCGCGCGCGGTCTCGATCGGGCCGGGCCGCGACTGGGGCATTTCCGTCTATACGCCGGTGATCGCGAAATACCGGGACGACAAGACCGGCGCAAAGATCCAGCTCGAAGATCTGCTGCGCTGATCGCGTTGGCGCGCGCGCTGTATAATTGCATCCCAGCGCATGTACAGTCGAATCTTTCTCATTTCGTGCATTGCGGCCGCGTCCGCCATGGCCCAGGTCCGGGGCTACCAGCCCGTCACGCAGCAGATGCTGGAGAACCCGAGCCCCAGCGACTGGCTGATGTACAGCCGCACCTACGACGCCCAGCGCTACAGCCCGCTCAAACAGATCGACCAGCAGAACGTCGCGCGCCTGCGCATGGTCTGGACCCGCGGCCTCGATGCCGCCGGGGAGACCGAAACCATCCCGATCGTCCACAACGGCGTCATGTACGTCGTCGCCCCAGGCGCGATCGTGCAGGCGCTCGACGCCGCCACCGGAGATCTGCTCTGGGAGTACAAGCGCAAAGTGCCCGCAAACGTCGCCCGCGCGGCCCGCACCAAGTCTCTCGCCATCTATCAGGATGTGATCCTCTACACCGCGCCCGACAGTTATGTCGTCGGCCTCGACGCCCGCACCGGCGAGCAGCGCTGGGAAACCAAAACCGACGCGCGCGGCCACACCTCCGGACCCATCGTGGTCGAAGGGAAAGTCATCACCGGCGCGGCCTGCGCGGGCAAGCGCGAGAACTGTTACATCGCCGCGCAGGACGCCCTCACGGGCAAGGAAGCCTGGCGCTTCTACACCACGCCCGCGCCCGGCGAACCCGGCGATGAGAGCTGGGGCGGCGCGGCTCTGGACAAGCGCCTCGCATCCACCTGGGGGCTGCCCGGCACTTACGACCCCGTCCGCAAGCTGCTCTACTGGGGCATCGCCAATCCCATGCCCGATCAGCGGTACCTGCGGCACGATGGCAATCCCGAAGCCGTCCCGCGCACCGCCCCGGCCGATCTCTACAGCAATTCCACCGTCGCGCTCGACCCCAATACCGGCAAACTCGCCTGGTACTACCAGCATCTTCCCGGAGACGACTGGGACTCGGACTATACCCACGAGCGCACCCTGCTGCGCACGCGCCTCAATCCCGATCCCAAATACGTGAAATGGATCAACCCCGCCATCAAGCCCGGCGAAGAGCGCGATGTCGCCGTCACCATCGGAGAAGCCGGGGGGATTTTCGAACTCGACCGCGCCACCGGCCAGTTTCTCTGGGCCACGCCGTTCCCTTATGACGATCCGAACTTCGTCATCTCGAACATCGACGTCAAGACCGGAAAGACGTCCATCAACTGGGATATCGTCTTCAAACAACCCGGCGAACACCATGTGGTTTGTTACTGGAATACCCGAAGTTACTGGCCCACCGCCTACGATCCGGCCACTAACTCGCTCTATACTTCCTACATCGATAACTGCCGCGACCTGACGACCCCGGGACCTGCCGGCCGCGGCGGCTGGCACGTCGTACCGCGGCCCGGCTCCGATCCGACCGCCCTGACCGGGCTCGCGAAAATCAATCTCGCCACCGGGGAAACGCTGCGTTTCGACGTCGGGCGCGTTCCCGGCAACGGCGCCATGCTGGCCACCGCGGGCGGCCTGATCTTCCATGGCGACATGAATCGAAGGTTCCGCGCCTTCGATGCGAGTACGGGCAAAAAACTCTGGGAATCGGTACTGGGGGGTAACGTTTCGGTAAGTACGATTACTTACGCGGCCAACGGCAAGCAGTATGTCGCGGTCATGACCGGTAACAATCTGAAGGTGCCCGAGCTTCTCGCCGAAGTGCCGGGAATCCAAATCCAGCCCGATTACAACGCCATATACGTCTTTGCTCTGCCATAAACAAGGATCATCATGCGACTGACTCTCCTGTTCATACTAACGGCGATTGCCGCATTCGCGCAAAAAGGCGCCGACTGGCCCACTTACAATCACGACCTCGCCAGCAGCCGTTTCTCTCCTCTGACGCAGCTCGATCCCGCGAATGTGGGTAAGTTGACCCAGGCCTGGGCTTATCGCATGCGGCCCGAGCCCGGCAGCCCTCCCTCGGGCACTATGAACGAAGTCACGCCGATTGTCGTGAATGGCGTGATGTACCTGCCCGCCGGGAATCGCGTCGTGGCGCTCGACCCCGAATCGGGCAAGGAGATCTGGCATTACGATCTCGGCAAAGCCATAGCGTCGCAGCGCGGCGTGGCTTACTGGCCGGGAGACAAGAATAATCCTCCCCGCGTGATCTTTCTCGCGGGGCACAAAATGGTGGGTCTCAACGCCAACACCGGCAAACTCGATCCGGGTTTCGGCACGGAGGGCGAAATGACGATGGATATCCCGTTCGCGGGCGTTCCCACCGTCTACAAGAACCTGATCTTCGTGGGCATGAACCTGTTCGGCCCCGGCGAAGAGCACCTGCATTATCAGGATGAGATAGCCAACGGTCCCGCCGGCGATTCACGCGCCTACGATGCGCGCACGGGCAAGAAGCTGTGGGACTTTCACGCCATTCCGCATCCCGGCGAGACCGGTCATGAAGACTGGACGGGCGACAGCTGGAAAGGGCGCACCGGCAATAACATGTGGTCCTACGCCATGTCTGTCGACGAGCAGCGCGGCATCGTCTACATGCCGATGGGCGGCCCCGCCGCCAATTACTACGGCGGCGATCGCAAAGGCAATAACCTGTTCGCGAATTCCGTGGTCGCGGTGGACGCCAGCACGGGTAAGTTGAAATGGTACTTTCAAACCGTTCATCACGAGTTATGGGATTACGACTTGCCGCCGGACCCCGCGCTCATCGACATCGTGAAGGATGGCAAAAAGATCCCCGCGCTGGCGCAGGCCGGCAAGTCGGGTTACATGTTCATCCTCGACCGCGTGACGGGCAAGCCCGTGTTCGGCGTGGAGGAGCGCCCCGTGGCGCAAGGCAACGTTCCGGGAGAGTTCTATTCGCCGACGCAGCCGTTTCCCCTCAAGCCGCCGCCGCTCGCGCGCGTCAGCATTACTAAAGCGGATATCGTCACGGCGGAGGATACCAACGCCGATCACGCCAAAGCCTGCCAGGATCTCTGGGTCAGGCACGGCTTCGAAGACTCCGGACCGTTTACGCCCTGGACTTACCAGGCCACCGGTACCCCCGCGCATGAAACCATCAGCTTTCCCGGGCCTACCGGCGGCACCAACTGGGGCGGAGTGGCGACCGACCAGAAGCTCGGCTACGTCTTTCTGAACTCGCAGGACAGCCCCGGAACGGGCTGGCTGCGCAGGAACCCGGATGCGGAGAAAGATGGGCAGCTTCCCATCGATAAAGCGCCCGGCTACTTCAGCTTCGCCGCGCCGGCCAAAGACGCGGACGGCAAATCCATCGGAAGCCTGCCCTGCGTGAAGCCGCCATGGGAGCGCTTGTTCGCCGTCAACGCCAACACCGGCGAGATCGCCTGGCAGGTTCCGCTGGGCATCACCGAAGGCCTGCCGCCGGGCAAGCAGAACACAGGGCGCTCCGGAGCCTTCGCCGGACCCATCGCGACCGCCGGGGGACTCGTGTTCATCGGCGCGACCGGCGACAACCGCTTCCGCGCCTTCGATTCGAAGACGGGCAAAGAGCTGTGGAGCACGAAGCTCGAATACGCCGCCACTGCCGTGCCGATCACGTATCAGGGCAAGAGCGGCAAGCAGTACGTGGCCGTGGTTTCAGCCGGCGGCGGACGCGGCAACAACCAGTCGCTGATCGCATTTGCCCTGCCGTAGTATGATGAAAATTCCCCCGGCTGGCCCGGTTAGCTCAGTTGGTAGAGCGCCAGTTTTGTAAACTGGATGTCGCTGGTTCAATCCCGGCACCGGGCTCCACTCCCCCGCCCCGCCCCGCTCCTTTCCGGTGCCGGCGATAAGGCTGCCGAGCATTTGGCAGTTGGGCGTTCCCACTGTAAGGTTCCAGTATGAATGCGACCGTGACACTCGATAAAGCTGGACGCGTCGTCATCCCCAAGGCGTTGCGCGACGAGCTGCACCTGGAGGCGGGCGACAGGATGGAGTTCGAATCTGCGGGCGAGAGCGTCACGCTGCGCCCGGTGCGCTCGGCATCGCCGATGCGCAAAGAGCATGGCGTCCGGGTATTCCGGGGAAACAAGCGGCTCACCGCCGCTGCAACGGATAAAGTGCTGCGGGATCTGCGGGATCAGCGCGACGTTAACAATCGCGGCACGCGCCCGTGAAGGTATTTCCCGGCACATCGGTACTGGTTCCCGCATTTTATGGTGAACATGAGCACCATGAACCGAGCTTTGCGCTTTTTCTGCGTCTGAACAAAAAGAGCGGATGCACGGCGGCGCATTGTTTGGCGGAAGTCTATTCCGTGCTTACCGGCATGCCGTCTATACGTGGAACATGAAGCATTTCAGCCGCCTTGGCCCAGACATCGCGGCGCGCGTAAAGTCCCCCTGACCGCGTGCGTGGTGGATAGTTGCGCGTCATCGTCTGCTACCCTCGAACACACGATGAATCGTATCGGCAACCTCCTCTGCGGACTTGCAGATCCCCCCGCCTACCCCAGAAGAAAAACCGCGGTCTGGGCGATCAGGTTCGGGAACGTGTTGACATGCCTCGCGCCCGCCAGAAACGAGCGGCGTTCGATCGGGAACTTGTGCTCCCGGCACAGGTCCTCAAAATCGTTGATGCTCAGGAAGTGAATATTGGGCGAGTTGTACCAGTTGTACGGGAACAGCTTCGTCTTCGGCGCCTGCCCGTTCAGGAGCATGGCGATGCGCACGCTCCAGTGGCCGAAATTCGGAAATGAAACGATCGCGCGCCGGCCCACCCGCAGCATCTCCCGCAGCACCTGCAACGGCGCACGCGTCTCCTGCAAAGTCTGGCTGAGAATCACGTAATCGAACGCCTTGTCCGGGTAATCGGCCAGACCTTCGTCGATATCCCCCTGATAGACCGAGACGCCGCGGGAGATGGCGCGGCGCACCTGCGCGGAGGAAATCTCCACGCCTCGGGCGAGAACCTTCTTATTCTCCACCAGCCAGGCGAGCAGTTCGCCTTCCCCGCAGCCCAGATCGAGCACGCGGCTGCCGGGCTGCACGATCTCGCCAATGACGTGAAAATCGGGCCGCTCGGCGAGCGTGACCGGATGGTGATGAATCGCTGTGACGGCGTGGGCCATTTACGCCGCCCGCGCCAGTCGCGCCGTGCTGTCGAGAAAGCCGCGCACGATTTCAGACTGCTCCGCGATATCCACCAGAAACGCGTCGTGCCCGTAGTTCGACTGCAGGTCGCAATACGCGACATCGCCGTTGAGACGCCGCAGCACGCGCACGATCTCCTGCGACTGATAACTGGGGTAGAGCCAGTCGGAAGTAAAACTGATGACGAGGAAGCGTGTGTCGACGGTGCGGAAAGCGTCGGTCAGTTTGCCGGTGCCGTTGGTCAGGTCGAAATAGTCCTCGGCTTTGGTGATGTAGAGGTACGAATTGGCGTCGAAGCGCGAGACGAACTGGTTGCCGCGATAGCGCAGATAGCTCTCGACTTCGAAATCGACACCGAAATCGAAACCGAACTTCTCTTTCTGGCGCAGTTTGCGCCCGAACTTTTCGCGCATCGACTCGTCGCTCATATACGTGATATGGCCCACCATGCGGGCGACAGAGAGTCCGCGCGCCGGGGGCTTCTTGTCGTAGTATTCGCCTTCGCACCAGTCGGGATCGGCCATGATGGCCTGGCGCCCGACCTCATTGAACGCGATCTGCTGCGCGCTGTGGCGCCAGGTGGTGGCGATGGGAATGGTGCAGAGCACCGAGTCCGGGTAACTCACGGCCCATTCGAGCGCCTGCATGCCGCCCATCGAACCGCCGGAGACGCACAGCAGGCGGGCGATGCCGAGCGAATCGATCAGCATCTTCTGCAGCCGCACCATGTCCCGGATAGTGATGACCGGAAACGAGAGCGCATAGGGGTGTCCGGTGACTACGTTGACGGAAGACGGCCCGGTAGTTCCCTGGCAGCCGCCGAGCACGTTGGAGCAGATGACAAAATAGCGGTCAGTGTCGAACGCTTTGCCGGGACCGATCATGTTATCCCACCAGCCCGGTTTGCCGGCGTTTTCGCCGACCGCATGGCTGATGCCGGCGGCGTGTGCATCGCCCGTGAAGGCGTGGGTGATGAGAATGGCGTTCGAGCGGTCCGCATTCAGGCGGCCGTACGTTTCATATGCCACTTCGACCGGAAAAAGGGTGGTCCCGCCTTCCAATGCGATGCTGTCGAAACGGGCGCACTGGGGTTCTACGATCATGGTCTTTGAGCGAAAGCCGGCAACAACATGGTAACAGGATGACGGGGGTACGCGGACCTTTGCGGTTCCTGGCGCTTTCGCTGTGTATTCTCCCTCTGATGGGGGGTGGCTACCGGTACCGCGAGGCGCTGCCCGGCTATCGGTATGAGTTTCCCAGAGATCATTTCGAACATGAAGATTTTCGCACGGAATGGTGGTATTACACGGGTAATGTGACGGGGAAAGGGGGTGAACGGTTCGGCTTCGAACTGGTCTTTTTCCGGGAAGGCGAGAGGCATGAGCCCGCAAGCAAGTCGGATTGGGCGGTGCAGGATCTGTATCTCGCGCATGTGGCGCTCACGGACGCGAAAGGCAAGCGGTTCCAGTACGACGAGCGGCTGAATCGCGCAGGGCCGGGGTTGGCGGGCGCGAGTTTCGACCGGCGCCGGATCTGGAACGGGAACTGGTCGTCGCAATGGGACGGGGAGAATCAGACCCTGGACGCGGTGACGGAACAGTTTCGCTTTCACCTGCGGCTGGTCCCGGCAAAACCGTTTGCGATCCAGGGCGAGAACGGCGTGAGCCAGAAGGCGGAAGGGCAAGGCAGGGCGTCTCATTACGTTTCGTTCCCGCTCCTCGCGGTTTCCGGAACCATCGATGCAATCCCGGTGACGGGCCGCGCGTGGATGGACCACGAATGGTTCACCGAGCAACTGGCGGCGGATCAGGTGGGGTGGGACTGGTTCAGCGTGCAACTCGACAACAACACCGAATTGATGCTGTTTGAGCTGCGGCGAAAGGACGGGTCGATTGACCCTTACTCCTCGGGCGCCTTCATTGACGTCGGCGGCGTGGCGAAACATTTGCGGCGCGAGATGTTTACGCTGGAGCCGCTGAAACGGTGGCGCAAGTATCCGGTGGAATGGCGTGTGCGCGTGCCTTCGCTGCAGATCGATCTGGTGTGCAAGGCGATCCTGCCCGATCAGGAACTGCGGTCGAAGACGGGTGGGCCGAATTATTGGGAAGGCGCGGTGGATTATTCGGGCAGCCAGACGGGCGTGGGGTACCTCGAAATGACCGGATATTACGGGCCAGTGAGGTTCTGAGATACTGGGCTGTGATTATTGAGCCGGAAGCCGCGGGTTTCGCCAGCGTTTACAAGGTCATGGTGGGTTCGATCGTTCCCCGCCCCATTGCGTTTGTCTCGACCGTCAGCGCGGAAGGGGTCCGCAATCTGGCGCCATTCAGTTTCTTCACGGGAGTGAGCGCGAATCCTCCGGTGGTCTGCTTCTGCCCCATGCGCAATGCCGCGGGCCGCAGGAAAGACACGCTCCGAAACATCGAAAGTACAGGCGAGTTTGTGGTCAACATCGTGTCGGAGGAGTTCGCGGAACGCATGAACGCGACCTCGCCCGAATTCCCTCCGGGAGTGGATGAATTCGAAGTGTCGGGCCTGACGGCGGTCCCGAGCGATCTGGTGAAAGCGCCGCGGGTCGGGGAGTCGCACGTGAGCATGGAGTGCAGGCTCTTCCGGATCTTCGAGATCAGCGCGCTGCCGCTCGGTGGCAGTATTGTCGCGGGTGAGATCGTGCGGCTGCACGTGGACGACAGCTGTATCGATGGCCGTTGGCGCATCGATCCGGACCGATTGAACGCCATCGGGCGCATGGCCGGAAACACTTATGCGCGGACGAAGGACCGCTTCGAGCTTGCCCGCCCCACAGTTGGAAGCTGAGCCCGGAATCGACATCGGCGCACAGACCCGCCGGCGCATTACGCTGCGGCTGATGCCGTTCCTGTTTCTGCTGTATCTCACCTCTTATCTCGACCGGGTGAATGTCAGTTACGCGAGTCTGGAAATGACCCGCAATCTGCATTTCTCGAACCTGGTATTCGGCACGGGGTCGGGGATTTTCTTTCTTGGATACCTGCTGCTGGAGATACCGGGCGCCATCCTTGTGGAGCGCTGGAGCGCGCGCAAGTGGATTGCCCGCATCATGATTTCCTGGGGCCTGTTTGCGACCCTGACAGGCTTGATCCACACAGCGGGCGAGTTCTACGGGGCGCGCTTTCTGCTGGGACTGGCGGAGGCGGGTTTCTTTCCCGGCATCCTGGTCTATGTGTCGCACTGGTATCGCCAGGAGGACCGGGCGAAGGCCGTGGCGTTCTTCATGGTGGGCATTCCGTTTTCGGAAATCCTCGGCGCGCCGGTGTCCGGGCTGCTGCTGCAGGTGCACTGGCTGGGTATTGAAGGGTGGCGCTGGCTGTTCTTTCTGGAAGGCGCGCCGGCCATTCTGCTGGGCATCGCGACGCTCTTCTACCTGACCGACCGGCCGGAGCAGGCGCGCTGGCTGACGCCGGAACAACGCGCGTGGATCGGCGGCGAACTGGAGCGGGAGCGGCAGAGCAGGCCTGAATCGCCCGGGATCGCGAAAGTACTGCGGCATCCGAGCGTGATTCTGCTGGCGCTGGCTTACTTCTGCATCCTGAGCGCGAACTGGGGCTTTACGCTGTGGCTGCCGAAGATCGTGCAGCGTCTGTCGGGCCTGGGATCGTTCAAAGTGTCGCTGATCAGCGGCATTCCGTTTCTGATTGAGATACCGGTACTGCTGTTACTGGCGTGGCACTCGGACAAGACGGGCGAAAGGCGCTGGCACGTGGCGCTGCCGGTGGGAATCGGGGCCATGGCGTTTGCGGTTTTCGCTGCGAGCGAACGGGTTGGCGCGAACGTGGTGCCGGCGATGGTGCTGTTCTCGATCGCGGCGGCCGGGTTGCACGGTTATCGCGCCAGTTTCTGGACGCTGCCCACTTTGTTCCTGCGTGAAACGGGCGCGGCGGCGGGCATTGGCGTCATCAACTGCTTCGGGAACCTCGGCGGCTTTCTGGGACCGTACATGGTGGGTTTTCTCAGTAACAACACGGGCTCTTATCGCAGCGGGATGTTGTTTCTGGGCGGATGCGCGCTGATGGCGAGTATCCTGGTGCTGCTGGTCCGGCCAGTGCGCCGAGCTATTTCAGCTCCGCGGCCTTCGTGATGCGCTCGGCGTTCAGATACGGGCGCAGGGCTTCGGGAACCAGCACGCTGCCGTCGCGCTGCTGGTAATTTTCGACGATCGCGACCCACGTGCGCCCCACGGCCAGCCCGCTGCCGTTCAGCGTATGCACCAGTTCCGCCTTCTTGCCGCCCTTGAAGCGAATATTGGCGCGGCGGGCCTGAAACGCCTCGTAGTTCGAGCAGGAGGAGATCTCTTTGTAGCCGCTCTGGCCCGGAAGCCAGACTTCAATGTCGTAGGTCTTCGCCGAACCGAAGCCCATGTCCCCGGTGCAGAGCACAACGGTGCGGAAGGGCAGTTCGAGGCGGCGCAGGATGTCTTCCGCGTCGGCGGTCAGGCGTTCGAGCTGATCGTAACTCTCTTCCGGCCGTACGAATTTCACCAGTTCGACCTTCTGGAACTGGTGCTGCCGGATGATGCCGCGCACGTCGCGCCCGTACGACCCGGCCTCGCTGCGGAAGCACGGCGTATAGGCGCAGAAGTTGACGGGCATCTTGTCGCCGTCCAGAACTTCTTCGCGGAAGAGATTGGTGACAGGCACCTCCGCTGTGGGAATGAGCCAGTAATCGGTGCCCTCCAGTTTGAAAAGATCTTCGGCGAACTTCGGCAACTGGCCGGTGCCGTAGAGGCTGGCCGAATTGACGGCAAAGGGCGGCAGAACCTCGGTATACCCGTGCTCGCGGGTATGCGTATCGAGCATGAAATTGATGAGCGCGCGCTCAAGTTTCGCGCCGAGCCCGAAGTACACGGCAAAGCGCGCGCCGGTGATTTTCGCGGCCCGGTCGAAATCGAGAATGCCGAGATCCGGACCGATGTCCCAATGGGCTTTGGGTTCGAAATCGAAGGCGCGCGGCTCGCCCACCGTGCGGACGACCACGTTATCCTCGGCGGATCTCCCGACGGGAACCGACTCGTGGGGAATGTTGGGCACCCCGGCCAGCAGTTCCCGATACTCCGCATCCACGTCGTCGGCGATGGCGGACAGCGCTGCGATCCGCTCGCCGAACTCGCGGGAGCGGCGCTGCAACTCCGTGGTCTCGGCGCCTTGTTTGCGCAGAATGGCGATCTCGCGCGACTGTGCGTTCTGATCGCGGCGCAGTTCCTCGCTCTCCGTGATGGCGGCCCGGCGGCGGGCATCGAGTGCGCGGAATTGTTCCACCGGCAGAGTCAGACCGCGCGTGGACAGGCGTTGCGCGATCGCGTCCAGATCGGCGCGAAACGTCCCCATATCGTGCATATAGACGCTATGCTAGCAGGCGTCGCGGCGGTGGCGCGGCTTACTCCTCGTCGGCCTCGACGGCGACCGGCTCCAGATCTTCGGCTTCGAAGATCTGCCGGCAATCGAGGCACTCCACGTAGTCCACGCCGTCTCGACGGGCGAGGACAATTGTCTTTTTATGCTCGCAGGCGGTCTGCATAATCAAAGCTTGGGATACGAATTATTGTAATAATCCTGAAGGCGGTGTCAAGCGTGTATATCATTGCGGCCAAAGCTCGCTTTTGCAAATTATAAACCCGGACGCGCCCGTCCGGCTGCGCATTTCTGTTCTTTTGTTGCAGGTTTGTTGCAGGAGGGACGATAGAATCCGTTCAGATGCCTTTTCCGATCCACCGGCCGCGCCGTCTGCGGTCCACCGAATCCATCCGCCGTTTGGTGCGGGAGACCCGCCTCGAGCCCGCAAACTTCATTTTGCCGCTTTTTGTGTGCCCGGGCGAAGGGGTGCGGAGGCCGATCTCCTCGATGCCTCCGCAATGCCAGTTGTCGGTGGATGCGGCGGTGGAGGAATGCCGCGAGGCGCGCGATCTGGGGATCGGCGGCGTCATTCTTTTCGGCCTGCCGGAATCGAAGGATGAAGAAGCCTCCGGCGCTTACGACGACAACGGCATCGTGCAGCGCGCGATCCGCGCGATCAAACGGGAACTGCCCGATCTTCTCGTCGTGACCGATGTCTGCAATTGCGAATACACGAGCCACGGGCATTGCGGCAAGGTCGTCAACGGCGAGGTGGATAACGACAGCACGCTCGAATGGCTGGCGGCCGGGGCGCTGTCGCACGTGCGGGCCGGAGCGGATATGGTGGCGCCTTCGGACATGATGGACGGGCGCGTGGGGGCGATCCGGCGGGCGCTCGATACCAACGGCTACACGAACACGCCGATCCTGGCCTATTCCGCGAAGTTCGCGTCCGTGTTTTACGGGCCGTTTCGCGAAGCCGCGGAATCGACGCCGCAGTTTGGCGACCGCCGCAGTTATCAGATGGACCCTGCGAACGGGCGCGAGGCGATGCGCGAGATCGAACTCGACCTCGAAGAAGGCGCGGACATGATCATGGTGAAGCCCGCCATGCCGTATCTGGATCTGATCCGGCAGGCGCGCGACCGGTTCGACGTGCCGGTCTCGGCGTATCAGGTGAGCGGGGAATATTCGATGATCGTGGCGGCGGCGCGGAATGGGTGGATCGATGAGGAGCGCGCGATGGTGGAGAGCCTGACTTCGATCCGGCGCGCGGGGGCGGATTTCATTCTGACGTACTTCGCGAAGCCGATGGCGCGGCTGCTGGGGTGATGCGGGCGATTCGGAGGATCGCCCACGAGGGAACGCTCATTCGCATGGCGGCTCCCCTGCACTTCGATCTCATCAGCCGATCGCCACGATCTGATTCAGCGTCTCGCACGCGCGAGCGAACACGTCTTCCGGAATCTGCTTCCACGCGTGCGGCCTGGCCTCAAAAGACCTCACGCCCGGCGCGAACTGTCGCCATGGCCTCACCGCCGTGGCGCTCCGGGTCGAAGCGGGCGAGCTTCTGCCTGAGTGTCAATCGGGGTTCCCCTGCCGCCACCACCCGCACCTCCGAGTCGTGTACCGAGACTTCCACGGGCTGGCCCATCTTGAATCCGGCAGATCTGGCAATGGACGATGGAATCCGCACTGCCAGGCTGTTGCCCCACCGCTGGAGCGTCAGGGTTGCTGTTTTTTCCATGTGCATCCTGAAATGTATCGACTAGTATATACGCACGAAGATCACTGGCATGCCGTGGAAGCGATTCGGAGGATCGCTTCCAGACTCCGCTCAACGTCGCTCTCCGCCGTCGCCCACGATGAAACGCTGATGCGCATGGCGGCGCGCCACTGCCAGACCGTTCCGCCGCACCAGCACGTCCCATCCTCCTGAATCTTCCGGATCGCGCGCCGCGTCACGTCCGGCTCGCCGAAAGACACCAGCACCTGATTGAGCACCACATCGTTGAGAACTTCGTAGCCGGCCGATCTCAGCCCCTCGGCAAACCGGCTCGCATGACGGCACGTCCGCTCCACCAGATCGGCTACGCCCTCGCGCCCCAGATGACGAAGCGCCGCCCACACTTCGATCGCCCGCGCGCGCCGCGAAGACTCCGGCCCATATTGCATCGGCTCCCGCCGCGCGCCGGGGTTCAGGTAATCGGCCGCGATCGACATCGCGGCCCGCAGATGCAGGGGGTCGCGCACGATGGCGATCCCGCAGTCCTGTGGCACGTTGAGCCACTTGTGCGCGTCGGTGGCCAGGAATCGGCGGCGCCGGCGCCTGCAAGCAGATGGCGCCGGGAGGTCGCCGCCGCGGCCCACAAACCGAACGCGCCATCCACGTGCCCCCAGGCGCCCTGCCGATGCGCGGCGTCGCAGATCGCCGCCACCGGATCGCAGGCCCCCGTGTTCACGTTACCGGCCTGCACACAGACGATCGCGGGCCCGGAGAACTCAGGCAGCGCATCGCGTCGCATCCTTCCCTGCCCGTCCACGGGAACCCGGATAATCCGGCTGCGGCCAAGGCCAAGCAATGCCAATGCTTTCAAAACGGTAACGTGTGCTTCCTCACTCACCGCAACAGCAATCGGAGGCGCGCCGAAGAGCCCGTCTTCCTCCACATTCCAGCCGGCCCGGTGGAGCACGGCATGGCGGGCCGCGGCCAACCCGGTGAAATTGGCCATCTGGGCGCCGGTGACGAACGCGCCGCCGCTGCCGGCCGGCAATCCCAGCAAATCGAGCAGCCAGGCAAGCGCAATCTCCTCGCACTGCGCGGCCACCGGCGAGAGGTCGTGCAGACAGGCGTTCTGATCCCATGCATCGGCCAGCCAATGCGCGGCGACTGTGACGGGCAAAGCTCCGCCCACCACGAATCCGAAAAATCTGCCGCCCATGGTCGCAACCGTGGCGGGCGAGCCCGCTTCATCGAGGAGCCGGAGCACCTCCGCGCCGTCTTCGCCCCATTCCGGCAGTTCGCCGCCCAGCGCGGGCCATGCATCGACCGCATCTGGAGAAGGCGCGACCCGGCGTTCCTGAATCGTGCCCAGATACCGGAGCGAGCGAGCGGCCGCGTCGGAAAGAACCTCATTGTAAGGATTCCCCATCTCTGTATTCTCGCGTGCGCTACAATCCGTTCGATGGCTCTGACGCAGGTCAAATCGCAGCTCATGAGCGGGTCGGAAATCGATCGCACGCTGGTGCGGCTCGCGCACGAGATCCTTGAAAAGACAAAAGACCTGGATCAACTGGCGTTTATCGGAATCCGCCGCCGCGGCGTTCCCCTCGCCCAGCGCCTCGCCGCCAAAATCGAAGCGCTCGAACACCGGGCCATTCCCGTCGGCATTCTCGACATCAATCTGTACCGGGACGATCTCAGCACCGTCGGCGTCAAGCCCGTGCACAACGGAACCGAAATCCCGTTTTCCGTTCAGGGCAAGGAAATCATCCTGATGGATGACGTGCTTTACACCGGCCGCACCATCCGCGCCGCGCTCGATGCGCTGTTCGATCACGGACGCCCGGCGCGCGTGCAGCTTCTGGTTTTGATCGACCGCGGACATCGCGAGTTGCCTATCGAGGCGCGTTACGTCGGGCGCACGGTGCAGACTTCCGACGTCGAGATCATCGAAGTGAAATTCAGGGAAATCGACGAAATGGAGAAGGTGCTGCTCGTGGAGCGCACCGCGGCCGCTTAGCGGGATATGGCCGCAAAACCCAACGGCCTGCTCGATATCGAGAGCATGGACCGAAGCGAAATCGAAGCGATCCTCGAAAGAGCCCATTTTTTTCAGCCCGCCGAAAACGAACCGTTCCGCCGTCTGGACGCACTGCGCGGACGCACGATCGTCAACCTGTTCTTCGAGGCCTCCACCAGAACCCGCGTCAGCTTTGAGATTGCCGCCAAACGCCTCGGCGCGGATACGGTATCGATCGCCGCCCAGAGTTCGAGCGTCTCGAAGGGCGAGTCGCTGGTGGATACGCTCAATACGCTGGTCGCGATGCGCCCGAATGCGATTGTGATGCGCCACTCAGCCTCGGGCGCGCCGCACTTTCTCGCCCGGCATCTGCAGATTCCCATCGTCAACGCGGGCGACGGCACCCACGAACACCCCACGCAGGCGCTGCTCGACGCGCGCACGATTCTCGATCAGCGCCCCACGCTCGAAGGCCTGCGCGTCGCCATCATCGGCGATATCGCGCACAGCCGCGTGGCTCGTTCGAACGTGCATCTGCTGGCGAAATTCGGCGTCGATATCGTGCTGTGCGGGCCTCCGTCGCTGCTGCCGCGCGAACTCGCGCAACTGGCGCCGGGGGTGCGCTTGTCTTACGAAATGACCGAAGCCATTCGCGATGCGGATGTGATCATGATGCTGCGCGTGCAACTGGAGCGGCAGCACGAAGCGCCCATGTCCGCGGGCGAGTATTTCCACTTCTACGGACTGCGTCTGGAGCACCTGACACTGGCAAAACCGAACGTGATCGTCATGCACCCGGGCCCCATCAACCGCGGCCGGGAACTGACTTCGGAGGTGGCCGACAGCCAGCGCTCCGTCATCCTGAATCAGGTGGAAAACGGCATTGCGGTGAGAATGGCAGTATTGGAACGGATCCTCGGATGAGTTCTCTTCTTATAACAGGCGGCCGAGTCATTGACCCCGCGTCGGGTGGCGATGGCCTGGCCGATGTCCTGATCCGCGACGGCCGCATAGAAGCCATCGGCAGCGGTCTGGCCGACAGCGAAGCCACCCGGTTCGACGCTACAGGCGCGATCGTCGCGCCCGGGTTCATCGACATGCACGTGCACCTGCGGGAGCCCGGCATCGAGCACGCCGAGACCATCGAAACAGGCGCGCGCGCGGCCGCCGCCGGCGGCTTCACCTCCATCTGCTGCATGCCGAACACGCTGCCCGTCAACGACAGCGCCACGGTCACCAGCTACATCGTGCAGCGCGCCCGCGAAGTGGCCTGCGTCAACGTCTTTCCCATCGGCGCGATCACGAAAGGCAGCCTCGGCGACGAACTCGCGGCCATCGGTTCCATGCGCGAAGCCGGCATTGTCGCCATTTCGGACGATGGACGCCCCGTGATGAACGCCCGCGTCATGCGCCGGGCCATGGAACTCGCGGTGACGTTCGATATTCCTGTCATCGACCATTGCGAAGACCTGAACCTGAGCGCGGGCGGCGACATGCACGAAGGCCGGACCTCGGTGCGTCTGGGCTTGCGCGGGATTCCATCGGCATCGGAAGACGTGATGGTGGCGCGCGACCTGCTGCTCGCCGAACTCACGGGCGCGCGCTTTCACGTCGCGCACCTCTCCACTCTGCGCTCCGTCGAGATGGTCGCGTTCGCGAAAAGCCGCGGCCTGAAGGTCAGCTGCGAAGTCACGCCGCATCATTTCGCCATCACGGACGAGGAACTGGCAACCTACGACAGCAACTATAAAATGAAGCCGCCCCTGCGCTGCCGGCACGATGCCGACGCCGTCATCGAAGGCATTGTCAGCGGCGTGGTGGACGCCATCGCGACCGATCATGCGCCGCATCCCGGAAGCGAGAAGATGCAGGAGTTCGAGCGCTGCCCCTTCGGCATCACGGGCCTCGAAACCGCGCTCGGCCTTTCGCTTGCCGAGCTTGTTCACAAGGGCCGGATCTCGTTGATGCGCCTGGTGGAACTGTTCACCACCGGTCCCGCCAATATTCTCAAACTCGACTGCGGCACGCTCGCCGTGGGCGCGCCCGCCGACGTCACTATATTCGACCTGAGCAGGGAATGGACGTATGATGTTCAACAGTCGTACTCGAAAAGCCGCAACTCGCCTTTCCACGGAAGGCGCTTCCGCGGCGGCCCGCTCGCGACCGTCGCCGGGGGCAAAATAGTATGGAATTTCCAGGACAAGAACCGAGAGTAATTGCCGGGCGCCGGCAGCCGCGCCTGCGCATGGGCCTGATTGGCCTGATTTTTCTGTTCTTCGTCATCCTGATCGGCGCCAACTGGGGCGCTTCGGTCCTGATCGACTACTCGTGGTGGAAGGAACTCGGGCAGGTCGACACCTGGCTCGCCCTGTACGCCTATTCGGCGCTGCCCATCGCGGGCGCCACCGTGATCACCTGGATCGTGCTGCTGATCGCCCATGCCCGCGGCGTGCATTTTGCCGGCGGGCGCGTGAGCGATTATCCCATCTATTCGCGGATTGCGAGCGTCGTGCTGCTGGCTCTCTCGTTTTTCATTGCCGACGCGAGCATCGATAACTGGACCGTGATCCGCTTCGCGGGCAGCCGCGCGCTCAAGAACATCGAGGGCTTTTCCGATCCCATTTTCGGCAAGCCCGTGACGTTTTATCTCTTCGATCTGCCGTTCTGGTCCGATCTGCGCGGGTTCATTTTCGCCGTCGTCATCGTGACGATTCTGGTTTACTGGCTGGTGGCCCGCGGCTGGCAACTGCGCTTCACGCTGCCCGAGATCACCCGCGGACCGCTCGATGTCTCCCTGCTGCGTTTGAGCGGCGGCCTTGAATCGAAGTTCCTGCGCGGCGCGCTCGCCTTCTTCCTGATCGCTCTGGCGGCGCGGTATTATCTCGCTCGCTTCGAGATGGTCTGGAACCAGCACCGGTTCCTGGTCGGCGTCGATTACACGGACGACCATTTCGCGCTGCCGCTCTACTGGCTCGTCATCGCGGCTCTGATCGTGGGGGCCGGCCTGGTGGCCGCGCGCCAGTGGATCGCCACGGCGGTTGTCGCCGGCGGCAGTCTCGTGCTCCTGTGGGTTGTGCCTTCCGTGGCGGGCGCTCTCTACGTCAAGCCCAACGAAATTTCGCTGGAGCGCCCCTATATCCAGACGCACATCGAAGCCACGCGCGCCGCCTACGGTCTGGCCGACCGCATGAGCGAGATCGAAATGCGCACGGACCCCAACGCCACCATCGACACGTCGAAGCACCGGCCTCTGCTCGACAACGTGCGTCTGTGGGACTGGAAACCGTTCCACGACACCGTGATGCAGATGCAGGCCCTGCGGCCCTATTACACCTTTCACGAACCGCCCGACGTGGACCGCTATACCATCGACGGCCAGTACCGCCAGGTGCTGCTTTCCGCCCGCGAACTCGATATTACGCAGTTGCCCGGAACGCAATCCAGCTGGATCAATCCGCACTTCATCTATACCCACGGTTATGGCCTTGTGATGGCCGAGGTGAGCAAAATCACGCCGGACGGGCAACCTGTTTATCTGATTCAGGACATGCCGCCGGAAATCAAAACGCCCTCACTGAAGATTGCGCGGCCCGAACTCTACTACGGCGAGTTCCAGCACGATCCGGTCTTCGTGGATACCGCGCAGGAAGAGTTCGACTATCCGAAAGGCTCCGACAACGCGAAGACCCGCTATGCGGGCAAGGGCGGCTTCCCCATTTCGTCGTTGACGATGCGGGCGGCCGCGGCGCTGCACTTCGGCGATTCGAATATAGTGCTGACCGGCTATCTGACCGATCACAGCCGCATGATGATCCACCGCCGCGTGCGCGAACGCCTGCAATCGCTCGCCCCGTATCTCACCTGGGATACCGATCCGTACATCGTCATCACGCCGGAAGGCCGGCTGGTCTGGATGATCGACGGTTACACCACTTCCGACGCCCATCCGTTCTCGCGCGAGATCGAAGCCTATGGCGGGATCAACTACATGCGCAACTCGGTCAAGGCGACGGTGGACGCCTACGACGGCGAGACGCACCTTTATGTGTTCGATGCCAGAGACCCGGTGATCGAGTCCTACCGCACCCTGTTCCCCACCCTGTATGAAGACGCATCGAAGATGCCGGAGAGCCTGCGCGCACACACCCGCTATGCGGAGGAGTTGTTCCGCGTGCAGTCCGACATGTATCGCGTGTACCACATGCGGAATCCGCAATCGTTCTATAACAACGAAGATGTCTGGGAGCTGGCGAAGTATTCGTCGGGCGGTCAGAACGCCGAACCGCAGCCGGTAAGCCCCACTTACGTGTTCGCGACGTTGCCGGGCGAGAGCAAGCCCGAGTTTCTGCTCATGACCACCTTCACGCCGCTCTCGAAAGAGAACCTGATCGGCGTGATGCTGGCGCGCTGCGACGGAGCCAGACTGGGCGAGATCGTGGTCCTGCTGCTTTCGAAACAGGAGTTGACGCTCGGACCCATGCAGATCAACGCCCGCATCAATCAGGATCAGAATATTTCGAAGGATCTCACGCTGTGGAACCAGCAGGGCTCGACGGCGCTCCAGGGGCAAACGCTGGTTCTGCCGGTCGGCAACACGTTCCTCTACGTGTCGCCGATCTATCTGCAGGCCACGCAGGCGCGCATGCCGCAGTTGAAGAAGATCGTGCTGGCGGTGGGTAACCGGCTCATTTATGCGGATACCTATGAACAGGCGCTGGCCGAACTCAGCCAGCCAGGGGGCTCGGAAACCGGGCCGCAACCCGTGGCGCCGCAGAATCCGCAGCCCCTGCCGCAGGTGACGGCCGGACCGAAGAGTTCCGATCCGCGCATCGAGGTCATCCGCGAGCATCTGGCGCGCTACCGTGAGCTGGCGAGCCAGGGCAAGTGGGTGGACGCGGGCCGCGAGCTGGAGGCGATTCAGAACGAGGTCCAAAAGTGAGGGAAGCGCAGAAGTGAGGATCGTCCGCAGCCTGCTGGCGGTGTTATGCGGCTTTGTCGTCTTCTTCACCATGGTGCGCATGATGGCCGCGTTCGCGGGCAACGGTCCCGACACCAGCGGCGCATACGTCAACGGCCCGGTGATGCATTACCTGGTGGTCAGCCTGATCTGGACCGTTGCGGGAGCCATGCTCGCCGGCTACGTAACGGCGCGCGTGGCCGGTTCGCATGAGTTCCCGCATGCGGCGGCGCTGGGTTTGCTGATGGTGCTGCTGAGCTTCCTTTCCATGCGTCAGCAGGGAATCTCGCAGCCCGGCTGGTACCAGACGACCGTCGCCGGTTGCGGACCCATTTCAGCCATGCTCGGCGCCGCCGTGCGCATGCTGACGAAAGGCCGCGGGGCGGCGCTCCCACGCAGATGAGCCGACCGGGCGCGTTCCAACTCCGCGGCGCGGATCGAAATGCTCGGCGAGCGATGCGAGTATCGATGCCCGCCGTCTCGATCTTCGGCGGGAACTTCCGCGGCTTAATCCAGACTCACTTGACCCGCGCGAAAATCCACGCTGCTCGGCGGTAGAGTGTGGCCGAGCACTTGAAGACCGTAGCGATCCAGTCCGAGAGTAGTCAGTCGCGGCAATTCGACCCGAGGCGCGAACTCTATTCCGCCAGCATGGCGACGTTGATGAGCATGGTCGTAGCGCCTGTGTCGAGAGCCAGTTGCAGGATGCCGCTTCCGCCCGGTCCAGTGAGTTCGGCCCGCAGGATGATCAAACCGCGCTGCGGATCGAATGAGAAGGTCAAAGCGCGATCGCCGTATCCCCCGGCATGGTGCCCGTATATACGATCGCGAACCGCTTGGGTCGAATCTGAATGGCCCGGCGGTATACCTCGTCACGGTCCTTGCCATGACTGCGCACGGTTCCACCCCGAACTTCGAGGGAGGCATCGGTAGATGGGTCTTCGATCAGGACCCACTCGGATTCGAATTTCCCCTCAATTTCGGCGATCGTCAGGACTTCATCCATCGGTAATGCCCTCGCTTAATCATAAGACGGGAGGTGTACCCCCGGCGCTGGGAATGCTGATGGCCCTGTGCTGAGCATCGGTTCCATGCGCCAGCAGGGAATCTCGCAGCCCGGCTGGTATCAGGCGACTGTTGCCGGGTGCGGGCCGATTTCAGCGATGCTCGGCGCCTCGAGGCGACGCTCCCGCGCAGATAAGCCGGACTTCGAGACCGCAAAGCCACTCATTTGTGTTACCGTGAAAACATGGATACGGCAACCGGGCTTGACAGCCTTCTGGAACCGTTGAGCCTCTGCCTCGACGCGGAATCGGCTCGACGTCTTGTTGCCTTCCGTGTCGATCCGCCGGTGCAGGCGCGGATCGAAATGCTTGGCGAGCGGGCGAACGAAGGGATTCTCAACGCAGCCGAGCGGTCCGAGTACGAAGCGCTGATTAACGCGGCGGATTTTATCGCGATCCTCAAACTCAAAGCCCGCCGGCATCTGGACCAGATTCCTCAATAGCCATGGACGCCGGAACCCGGCGGTTCGTCCGTCAGAGGGCTGGCGAGCGATGCGAGTATTGCCGGCTTCACCAAAGAAACAGCGGACTGTTACACCATATTGAACATGTGGTCGCCCGGCAGCACGGAGGTCGCGACGATGTCAGCAACCTCGCGCTGGCTTGCCATCGGTGCAACCTTCATAAGGGTCCCAACCTGAGTGGAATCGACCCGTTGACGGGTGAGGTGAAGATGCTGTTTCACCCGCGGCGCGACCGATGGACTGACCACTTCGCGTTCCGGGGCGCATATCTTGAGGGCCTGACTCCGTCGGGGCGCGCTACCGTCGGGGTTTTTGATTTGAACGATGCTCGCCGTCTCGATCTCCGGCGGGAACTTCTGCGGCTCGGTGAGTTGGCCTGAACGCCCCGCATGATTCGTCCGGGGGCGTGCTTCCCGGAACCGGACATATGGCAAGCGGACGTCCGGAAGGTCTTCGCAGGCACGGGCTTGCGGGCTTGTCGGCCGCGCGTGAGCTACTTAGATTCTTACCTCTTCATTGTTGAACAAGAGCAGTTTGACATTCTTCAGGCGGCCTCCAGCAGACGGATGACGTTACGGATGGAGGCATCGGCTTTGTGGAGTGCGGTTTCAAGTTTACCTTTGGGTCGGTGTTCGGGGTCTGGCTGATGGTGGAAGAGGCTGTTGGCGAGAGGTCCGCAGAGCCTCTGGTGGAAGAGCACGAAGAGGAGTGCGACCTTGACTATAGTGGTCCCAGGAATTCGGACCAGGCAATAAGTGTAACAGTTCAGGTGGTTGAGGCAGTTTTCAGCAGGGAAGGCACGGGCTGAGCACGTCGGTGTGCCCGGATGGCTGCGCCGAGGTAGCGGAGCGGCTCTCGATTCTGCATGCGGCAGGTACGGGTAGCTGTGAGCAGACGCGCCACTGCTACCTCACCTTTGGGGCTGCGGCTTCCGAAGCTGGTCTTGCGCCACTGGACGGCACATCGGAGCGCACGCTCGGCAGCATTGTTGGTCGGCTCGACGCCTTCGTTGCGGAGGAAGGCAAAGAATCTTTCGAAATGTTTTAGCAGGGCCAGCGCGAGGTTGCGGACATCCTTATCGCCGCTTTCCGCATAGCGATCCGCCAGAGCGAGGAACTTCTTCTCCAGCGGAATGGATTTTGCAATGAGCTGCTCCCGTGTGACCGGCCCATATCTAACCTCCGGTCCGGCGCGGAACCTGTGCCACAAACGGAACAGCCGGGCATGCAACGCCAGTGCATCGCGGCAAAATCGCTCCGCATCGGTTGTTTTGGCCACTTGCTGGACGCCCAGGATGTTGCGTTTGAAGTGTGCCCAGCAAAACTGCCCCTCGCCTTTGTGGTATTTCACATAAGAGGGACAACGGTCGCTGCAGAGGATTCCCGCGAAAACGGCGCCCAGCAGCTGAATCAGCACTTCGGTTCCACGCGTCAGGGCAATCTTATAGAAGACAAAGCCCGGGGCCACCAGCGCCCAGAGCCAGCGTTTTTCGCCACTTGTGCGATAGCCCGTTTCATCGCTGTGGATGACCGGCGCATCAGGCAGCTGCCTTTCCAGTTCCGCGCACGGTTCGGCAACGGCTTCGCTGGCCTCTTCCCAGGAGTTCTCAATACTGCCCAGACTGAGTGGTATGCCCAGAACCTGTTCCAGTAACTCCCTCACCACGCGGCGCGGCATCCGGCACACTACGGTCAAATAACCGACCAGCGCCGTCAGGTCCGGACCGAAATGGCCCTGTAACTCCCGTGGCATTTCCGCCTGCGTGGCTTCTCCGCATTGCTTGCAAACGGCGTTCTGGCAGCGGTACTCCGTGATGTGCGCTTCGATCTGAGGCAGTTCGGTCACCTGATGCCGACGGGGCTCGCCCTCGGTTGCAACCCTCCGGCCGTCACCGGGAAACGGGCAATCGCAATACCGGCAATTGGCGGGCAACAAATCGATCACCTTATTGACACGGTCCACCGGCGCCAGCCCGCGCCAGCGTCCGGGATGGCCGGGCTGACCACCCGGCTTGCGACGGCTCTTCTTTCGTTTACTGCCGCGATCGCGCTGTTCTCCCGCCAGTCCGTCCGAAGACGGAGGCTTCGATGAAGTCGTTGAGTTCTGCCGTCGCAAGCCTAACTGACGTTCCAGATCCGCAATCTGCTTTTCCGCATCGGAGATCTGCCGATCCGCCTCCGCCAGCTTCTTATCCCGGTCAATCAGCTCCTGCCGCAGACGCTCATTCTCACGGCTCAGACGCTCGTTCTCACGCTCCAGTTGCCCGCGTTCTTTATGCGGCGTTGGCGCCGGGGACGAGCGATGTTGGCGGTTCGAAACCCTCAAACATCCACATTGCCAGGTTTTTCAGCAAAGATCCAGGTCCAAAGCGAAGATTCTTCAGGGTTTTTTCATTCGTGCTTTTGGTGACCACCTGAACTGTTACCGCTTCCGATGTGTCGCGGTAATCGTAAGGGATGGCGGGCAACGGCCGCAGCGCTTCCGGTTTGAATCTTTCCAGCGGGCGTTCGCGGGTTTCGCGATGCAGTCGCTGATTGGCGACCTCGGCCAGCCACTGCCTCACCTGCCGGTTCACATCATGCAGATCGGTGAACTCGCGCAGGGGCCAGAAGTTTTGGCGAATATAGCCGATGGCGCGTTCGATCCTGCCCTTTTCCCAGCCGCTTGCCGGATTACACGCATGCGGAAAGAACCCATGGTCGCGGGCGAAGCCGAGGAAGCGCGGAAGAAAACGGATCAGACGGCCATCGTGTTCGACAACGGCGGTGGCGAGGTTGTCATAGGCGATTTCACGGGCCACGCCACCCGGCACGTCAAACGCATGAGTGTGACAACGGGCGAAGGTTCCGAAGCTCTGGCTGTGCGTGAACTCGACGTAAAGCATTCTGCTGTGCGCATCGACCAACGCGAAGGCATAGAGTTTGCGCGAATCGCCGGAGTAGTTGAGAGCGCCGAAGTGCCCCCAGTCGACTTCAAAGCGCTCTCCGGCCAGTGGTTCCATCCGGACGAAAGCGCGTTTGGGGGCCTCGGGCCGGGCATCCCGCACATATTCGCGGACAATGCTGTGGCCTCCCTGATATCCCAGGGAACGGAGCCTCTGTTCGATGACGGCGGCGGTAACGCGGGGATCTTTCTCCAGCCATTCCGTGATGTTGCCTTTGAACGGATCGAGTTTGCTCGGGCGGTCGCGGCGCAAGGGGTCCTGTGCCGGAGCACTGAGATATTTGCGAATCGTCTTCCATCCCATGTTGAGCTGCCGCTCGATTTTGCGGATGGGCCAGTGCTCGGACCAGTACAGCCGGTGCAGTTCATTGATCTGATCGGTAGTCAGCATTGCCTTGTTCCTTTATGCGGCAGGAATGGCGGCTGAACCAGCAGGATGTTGTTTGCAAGATGACGCCGGCGGGACCGGGTGAGCGGGAAGTGTTTGAATTACATAGACCTGCGCGGGAGCTGAGTTGTTGTTTGCAAGATGTGCCGCGCCGGGGCCGATAAGCCAAACCTGTGCAGCGGAATGCTTTAGGTCCGAAGCTGAGGTGTTGTTTGCAAGATTACAGAGTTTTCGCTTCTGGTCGCGGAGCTTCTGCTGCCCCCGGTTCTCTTCCGCGGCCGCAGGATTTTTCTGACGGTATTGCTTCCAGTACCCCGGGTTGCGGGCGCGCCATTTTCGGGGACTGTCGCGGCAGCCTTCACGGTATTCGGGGTCGGAGGCCAGTTTGTCCCGGTGATAGTCAGCCCGCCGTTTTCGCTGACACTCGGGTTCGCCGCAAACGGTCTGCCGGGGCTGGAACTTAGAGGGCTGGAAACTTTTGTGACAGTAGCGGCAACGCCGTTCACCCATATAACAGGCGTTGTCTCACCTGGAAGGATTCCGGTGATCCCGGCTCAGGAATTTAGTATCCATCGCCCGGTTTAATCCCACCGCCTTTCGGGCGGTCCGCTTCCAGCAGCCCGTTCCACGCCCCCGACAATGGAGGAATGGTGGAATACAGACATAGCGCGCACGCGGTTTACGATTTGAAGTATCACGTGATCTGGTGCACAAAGTATCGCTACAAGATACTGCGGGGGCGAGTGGCGGAGCGTGCGCGCGACCTGATTCGGCAGATCTGCCAAACGCGGGGCGTGGTGATCGTGAGAGGAGCGGTATCGCCGGATCACATACACCTGCTACTGTCTGCGCCACCGGTTCTCTTACCGGCGAAACTGGCGCAGTACATCAAGGGCCGCTCAAGCAGAAACTTGCAGGCAGAGTTCCCGGATCTGCGAAAGCGGTATTGGGGACAGCACATGTGGGCGCGCGGGTATTTTTGCGCGACGGTGGGAGCAGTGGACGAGGCAACGATCAAGGCCTATATCGAGAGCCAGAAGTGGGACGAAGACGATCAGGGCTTTAAGATCACAGCGCCCACCGAGCCTTAAGCCGGCTCTCAGCCGGAGCAGCCTTCAGACGGCTTCAGCCGCACCCCTCGACTTTCAGTCGTTTCGGATTCTACCGGCTTTCAGCCGGTAGTCGTTTAAAAACTGCTGTAGAGTGCCTACCGCGTCCCCGCCAATGGCTTAACTACAAGACCGGCGGAACTGCGGTCGTTTCTCACCGGCGATAACATATTTGGGGCACCCACTGCTTGGACCCCGGCTGAGGGAGTGCACCCATCTTGTGAATCTCGTCGAAGGCCGCTCGATTAGCCAGATTCTTGGATATCCTGATGACCTCAAGTTCAGGTCTTCGATGACTTTGTTTGCAAGCGTCACGTCGGACAATCTGATTTTCAAGGACGCCTTGCAAAAATACTTCGGGGGCGAACTCGATCAGCTCACGGCAGAACGACTCTGATTGAGGAAGATCAATCTTGTGGCAGGCTGACGCAAGATTACTCGCGCGCGGTTCGCAACCCACATGGCCGTGTAGTCATTCCGGCGGGAAGCGCCCGTCTTCGACGCTCCCCGGATACCGGGTTCGAGGAACAGTCGCCGGAATTGGAATCGAAACGAACTGAACCGCCCGCCATCCAGCCTCCACCACCCGATGCGAGTCCCGAGCATCCTCTATCGGAGAACTTCGGAGGGGCGAAATTGGGCCTTTGGCGCGGCGAGCGGGGCGACGATTTCGTTTTCGCCGTAAGCCGCCACGGAGGTGTAAGTACCGGACACCGGGCTTCGATGAACGATCAGGCGTTTGCCTGCAACGTCCAGCACCCAATACTCCGCAATTGCGGCTCGGGCATAAAGTGCGGCCTTGACGGTGAGATCGAAGTTCAACGTGCTATCCGCAATTTCAACAACGAGGTTGAGATCCTGGGGTTGCGGGTTGGAATCGAAGGTCGCAAATTCCCGCTTCAGCACGATAAGATCGGGCTCCGGCTCGTTCGAGGCGTTGTCGCCCGGGCTTACGTCGATGGGCGCTTCCGCGTTCACGAACTGCCTGCCGAAAGTTTCCAGCAGCCAAAGGTGCATCCATGTAAAGGCCTTGACATGTGGCCTGTTTTTCCCCATTTTGCTGATCAGTTCCCCGCCGACTAATTCAAGCCTCTCCTGATCGAACAAACCTGAGGCCTCAAGCGGGGCACACTGCTCCCGCGTCCACCGCTTCCGAGGTGGAACCGGTGGACGCGGGATTTCCGGGGCTTCGGTGAGGAGAATCGGCATCAGGCTCCAATCGCATTGTAACGCCACATGCCGACTCGCGGCCTGTATCGGGGCAAGCATTCCACCGCTCCCGGTATGTGGCCCAAAACAGGCCGACATACCGGATCTGTCCCACTGCGACCCCCAAACGGCGTCCCGGATACTACTCGAACTCGCCTTCAGCCGCGGGCAATACGTCGCTCTGCCTCGCCACCCAGACATACAAGGTCGGCAACAGAAAAATACTCAGCAGCAGCGCGGCCATCAGCCCTCCCACGATCACGATGGCGAACGGGCGCTGCGAATCCGAACCGATGCCGCGGGACATCGCCGCCGGGAGCAAGCCCAGCGTTGCGACCAATGCCGTCATCATGATCGGGCGCAGCCGGAGCACCGCCCCCTCGATCGCGGAGTCTTCGATCGAATGTCCGCGCACGCGAAGCTGATTGATGTATTCAACCATGATGACGCCGGTCTGCACGGCGACGCCGAACAACGCGAGAAAACCAACTCCGGACGAGACGCTGAAGTGAGTCCCGGTGATCCACAAAGCAAGCAGGCCGCCGAGAGGCGCCATCGCGACATTCACGAACAGCAGCCCCGCCCACTTGAACGATTTGAACATGGAGTACAGGATGATGAAGATGACGATCAGGGTGATCGGCAGCACGATGCTCAGCCGCTTCGAGGAGCGCTTCTGACTCTGGTACTCACCCGCCCATTCGGTGCGGTAACCCGCCGGCAGCGTGACCTCTTTGTTCACTTTGGCGATCGCCTCTTCCACCGTGCTGCCGAGATCGCGCCCGCGCACACTGTATTTCAGCGCGACGTATCTGGAATTCGCCTCGCGGTAGATTTCCGAAGCGCCGTCGAGCGTCCGCACCCTGCAAAGCTGGGCCAGCGAGACCCGCTCACCGCTGGGAGCGAGAAGCCGGATGCGCTCGATGGCGTCCTGCGTGTCCCGGTACGGCGCGAGATAGCGCGCCACCAGATCGTAGCGCTGCTCTCCCTGAAGAACCTGGCCGACCGCATTGCCGCCGATCGCGGTCTGGACGGCATCCTGCACGTCGGAAACATTGATGCCGAACCGGGCCGCCGCCTCGCGGTCGATCTCGAGGTTCAGATTCGGTTGTCCGATGACGCGGAAGAGTCCGAGATCCTGCACGCCCGCGATCCCGCGCATCACCCTCACGATCTCGTCGCCCTTCTCTTCGAGCATTTTGAGATCTTCGCCGTAGACCTTGACCGCGAGTTGCCCCTTGACGCCGCTGACCGCCTCCTCCATGTTGTCCGCAATCGGCTGCGAGAAATTCCAGAGCACGCCTGGAAGCGCCCCGAGTTGCCGGTTCATCGCGGAGATCAGTTCGTCTTTATCCTGACGGAAGACCGGGCGCCACTGTTCCTTCGGCTTCAGATCGACGAAATATTCGGTATTGAAAAAGCCGCCCGTATCGGTGCCGTCGTCGGGGCGGCCGACCTGGGAGACCACCTGGCTGACCTCGGGAAACGCCGCGAAGACGATGCGCGCCCGTTTCATGAGACTGGCGCCCTCGGTGGGGCCGGTGCTTGGCGCCAGCGTGCCGCGGGCCCAGATTGCGCCCTCATCCAGATGCGGGAGAAATTCAGACCCGATGACTCCGCTCATCGCGAGGTAGCCGGAAGCGGCCACAGCCAGGAGGCCGACGCTCACGGTAACGTAACGGTGCTCGATGGCCTGGCGCACGGCCCCGCGATAGCGCGCCGTGATGAAAATCAGCACGGGATTGTGGAACTCCTTCACGCCCTTCCGGAACACGACGCTCGAAAGGACCGGGGCGATAATCATCGAGAAGAGCAGCGCGCCCAGCAGCGCAAACGCGACCGTCCAGGCCATGGGCTTGAACAGGCGGCCCTCGACGGCCTGCAGCGTGAAGATCGGCAGATAGGCCGTGACGATGATGCCGATGGCGTAAAAGACGGGCCGCTGCACTTCGTGCGCGGCTTCGCGGATTCGCTCCAGGACCGTCTTCGAAACGTTCTCCTGGCGATGGCCCATGTGCCGGACGATGTTCTCGACCATGACCACGGCGCCGTCCACCACCATGCCGAAGTCGAGAGCGCCCAGAGAGAGCAGGTTGGCCGGAATGTGCCGGAGCTGCAGACAAATGGAAGCAAACAGCAGCGAAAACGGAATCGTCAGCGCCACAATCAGCGCGCCCCGGATATTGCCGAGGAAGAGCAGCAGAATAAGGACAACCAGGACGATGCCTTCGAACAGGTTGTGGAGCACCGTATGGGTGGTGTACTCGACAAGCTGGCTGCGGTCCAGAAAAGGAACAACCTTCACGCCGGGCGGAAGAATCTGCTCATTCAGTTGCTTCACCTTCTCGTGAATGCCCTTCAGGGTGGCTTCCGATTCGGCGCCTTTGCGCAGCAGAACAATGCCTTCGACCGCGTCGTCGTTATCGAGAATCTTTCCGTCAACGCGGTGGAGCGCCTTGCCGATGCGCCCGAGCCGGATCTTCGGCCCCTGCTCGACCTGCGCGATGTCGCCGATGCGCAGCGGAGTGCCGTTCTGCGATTTGATCAGGGTCTTTGCGATCTCGGAGACGCTATTGTAAAGCCCGAGTTCGCGCACATTGACCTGTTGCAGCCCCTCTTCGATGAAGCTGCCGCCGGCGTTCACGTTGTTGTTCTGGAGCTGTTGCTCGATCTGCCCGATGTTGAGCCCGTAGGAAATCAGTTTGTCCGGATCCATCCGGATCTGGTATTCCTTCGTGGGGCCGCCGAAGCTCGAAACATCGACCACGTTCGGCACGGATTTGAACTGCTTCTCGAGCACCCAGTCCTCAAGGGATTTCAGTTCCATCACGTCATAGCGCGGATTCGTGCTGGTGAGCGTGTACCAGTAGATCTGGCCGACCGGGCTCCAGTCGGTTCCCATCTGCGCCTGGATGTTATCGGGCAGGGTCAACTGGGAAAGCCGCTCGAGAGCTTTCTGACGGTTCCAGTCGTTCTCGGAGTCGTCGTCGAAGATCAGCGTGACGCTGGAGAGGCCGAAGACCGAAACCGAGCGCAGACTGGTGAGATGCGGAATGCCGTTCAGTACGATTTCGATGGGAATCGTGACCTGCTGCTCCACCTCTTCAGCCGCGCGGCCGGGCCATTGGGTAATGACGTTGACGTAGTTGTTGGCAACGTCCGGATAGGCCTCGATGGGCAGGCTGGCGAACGAAACGGCGCCCCATACGAGCAGGAAGACGGTTCCCAGAAGAACCAGAAACCGGTTGTTGAGCGCGAAATCTACGGCAGCCCGGATCATTCTGAAAACACGGAACTATAGACGGTGTCCGGCGGCAGGTTCACGATTTCAGTCTAGGGAGCCGGCGAGAGTTGTGTCAACGGACCGGCGGCCCGGCAATTGAATCTTTCGGCCATATCTTTTGGCCAATTGCCGGTCAATTGCCGGCTGCGTTCGTTTAGCGCTTCGTCGAGCCCGCGATGGCAGTGACGGCGTCCCAGAAGAACTGAACGTGCTTGTAGACCGCCTCTTCGAGGATTCGTTCCTGGTCGCTGTGCGCGCCGAAACCTTTGGCCGCGTCCTCTTCGTCGGTCATGGCGCCCACGCCGTAGCACTGAACGCCTTTGGCGCGCAGAAAGGCCATGTCGGTGGCGCCGGTCGACATGTAAGGCACGGTCACCACGCCGTAGACCTTCTTATACGCCGCTTCGATCGAGCGGAACACGGCTGAATCGATGCGCGAGGGCGCGGCTCCGGGGCGCTGGTTGCGGGTGTCCGGGACGATCTCGACAGCCGGGTCGTCGATCACCTTCCGCATGGTTTCGTAGAACGCGGAGATATTCTCGTCGGGCAAGGCGCGGATGTCGAGCGTGGCTTCGGCTTCCGAGGGAATCACGTTGACCTGATAGCCGGCCTGCATGATGTTGGGCGAGATCGAAGTGTGCAGCAGCGAGTAGGTTCCGGGCTCGTTCACCGCGAAGTATTCGCGAATGGCGGGGGCTTTCTGCGGATCGAAGAGCCCTTTGTAGCGGGCGGCTTCGGCGGGATCGCTGACGTTGGCGAGCTTCTCGAAATAGTCGCGGGTGGTGTCGTTGAAGCGCGTGGGCGGTTCCCACATGGCGATCTTCTCGACGGCGCGGGCCAGGTGGACCACGGCGCTGGTGCGCAGGGGACGCGAACCGTGCCCGGCCGGCCCTTTCACGACGAGGCGCGCGCCCCTGGGCTGCTTTTCGGTGGTCTCGACCGTGGCGTAGATGGCCTGGCCGCCGCGGCGGCGCACGCCTCCGCTCTCCGCGAGACAGATTTCGGCTTCGATCTCGGGCCAGTGCTCGTTGACCAGGTATTCGATGCCGGGTCCGGTGGAGGCCTCTTCGCCCGCTTCGGAGACGAAGATGACGTCGCGGTCGAGAGGGATATTCGAGCGCTTCAGCATCAGCATGGTCATGAGGGCGGCCATGAGATCGCTCTTGTCGTCGAGAGTGCCGCGGCCGTAAACGTAGCCGCCCTGGCGGGTGGCGCTGAAAGGCGGGAAGGTCCATTTGGAGGCGTCGACGCGCACGGTGTCGCTGTGACCCATGATCAGGAGCGGCTTTTGGGAACCGTTGCCTTTCAGGCGGGCGATGAGATTGGCGCGGGCCGGATCTTTGGCCACAAGCGTGACGGGAATGCCTTCGGATTCGAGAACCTGCTTCACATATTCGACGACTTTGGTTTCGTTGCCGGGGGGATCGGTGCTGTCGATCCGGACCAGCGCCTGGAAATGGCGCATGGCTTCTTCATTGATCCTGGGCCAGTCGGGAGTTTGGGCGAAAGTGAGGACCGGGAGGAGAATCCCGGCGAGGAACAGCAGCAACCGGTCGCGCATTGGCAGAGTTTAGCACGCAGTGGGCGCCGGGCTTTCGCGCCATTTCGCGATATGGGGTGGGTTCTTTGACGCGTAGCCGTGAGTACGGCCATGCGATCCGTGCGATAACTAACCGATTGCCGGTTTTGGCAGCGAACCTGCTGCCTGTTACCGCAAATGACCGTCGCAGAACCGCCACTGGTCGTTGACCTCGACGGCACCTTACTGAAGACCGATCTCCTGATCGAATCCATTCTTGCTTTGGTAAGGAAACATCCCTTTTATCTTTTCGCGTTACCCGTGTGGATGCTGCATGGAAGGGCCGGGTTCAAAGAGCAGGTCGCGCGCCGGGTTACGCTCGATCTGAGCACTCTTCCCTGGCGAGTGGATTTCATCGATTCTCTGAGGCGGCAGCGCTCGGCGGGGCGGTCGCTGGTGCTGGCGACCGGCAGCGACATACGCATGGCGCAGGCCGTGGCCGATTATTTGAACCTCTTCGACACGGTGCTCGCCAGCGACGGGACGGTGAATCTTTGCGGCGAGCCGAAACGGGATCTGCTGGTGAGCCGGTTCGGCGAAAATGGGTTCGATTATGCGGCCGACGGCGAACGGCGGGATCTTACCGTCTGGGCCTCCGCGCGAAAAGCCATTCACGTGAAGGAGGCCGCGAAGCCGGGCGCGGCGGGACTGCTGAAGGCCTTGCGTCCGTCGCACTGGTTGAAGAATCTGCTGGTTTTTGTCCCGCTTGTGGCGGCGCACCGCATGTTCCGGGCCACCTTGTTCGACGAGACGCTGCTGGCGTTCGTGGCGTTCGGGTGCTGCGCTTCGAGCGGTTATCTTTTCAACGACCTGATCGATCTGGAGGCGGATCGCCATCATCCGCAAAAGCGATTCCGGCCGTTTGCGGCGGGCGATCTGCCGCTGTCTTATGCGCTGATCGCGATCCCGGTGCTGCTGATCCTCGGCTGCATTCTCGGGGCGCTGGCTTCTCCGCTGGTGCTCGCCATTCTGCTGCTCTACTTCGCGATGAGCGCCGGCTATACGCTGCACATCAAAAAGATCGCCGTGCTCGATGTCCTCTTTCTGGCGGGACTCTATACGGTCAGGATCATGACCGGTTCGGCGGCCGTCGGCATCTGGCCGTCGCACTGGCTGCTGGCGTTTTCGATCTTCCTGTTCTTCAGCCTGTCGCTGGTCAAGCGTTATGGGGAACTGGCGATCGTGCGGCGCGTGGACGGCGAAGGCGCGAAGGCGCGGGCTTATGAAGTGAGCGACGGAGAGCTGCTGGCCGCGATGGGAGTCGCCAGCGGATATCTGGCGGTGCTGGTGCTGGCGCTATATATTTCAGCCGACAAGGCCCGGACGCTCTATGCGCACCCTGAGCTGTTGTGGTTCCTGTGCCCTCTGCTGCTCTATTGGGTCAGTTACGTGTGGTTGACGGCGCATCGCGGCCGGATGCCCGGCGACCCGGTGATCTTCGCGACAGGAGACCGGACCAGCAGGATTCTGATCCTGGCGATGGTGCTGACCGCAGTGGTGGCGCTGTGACGCGGGCCGCGATGGCGCTGGCGGCGCTGGCAGTTGCGGCGGCGGGGGCAGGAGCGGCCGCGAGCATCGTGGACCTGCAGCCATTCCGGCAAACGGCAAAAGAAGGGGCGGCAACGCTCGTCAATCTGAATCCGGCAGTCAATGCGTGGTATCTGCTCACCGTCGCCTCGAAGGACGGAGGGGAAACGGCCTGGCACCTGGAGAACCCGAAGCCGAAAGAGGAACGGCTGGAACTCGACCCGAAGGTTCCGCAGGGGCTGACGATCGTGCAGGGGAACGAGCGCTATCGATGCGATGTGTTCGGAGCGCTGGAGCAGGCCCGAAACTCTCAGCTGATTTACGCCCCGCTGTGCGGAGGGCGGCTCTATCTGCGCAATCCCGCCAAGGGCCGGCGCACGGCGCTGGAGGCCGCGGCCGAGTTTCTGCGGGATCGGGTTTGGGGCGGCGAGAAAGTGGTCGACGTGTTCCACCATTTGCTGGGCGACCGGTACCGCGAAACGGGTGAAGTGGTGAGCGGAAATCGGAAGGCGGCCGGAGAAGTTGCGGCCGGCCAGCCGCTGCCCGCGCTGGTGGATCCGGCATACGCCAACATCCTGGTGGCGCCCGATCAACTGGGAATTACGCTGGAGCAGCAGGCCGCGGCGTCGAAGGGCATGTCTCCCGGAGCGTGGTATGCGGCTGCCGGCAATCCGGGAGTGTATGTCAGCGCGATCCGGCCCGATTTCATCGTTCCGGAGATTCTGCAGAGTTACAGGAACGTCGTGAGCAAGCTGGACAGCGTGGAGACGTCGTCGCTCTGTTATTCGATCGCTTTCGATCTGGACCGGTTCGAACTGGGATTCGCGCTCGGCACGACGTATCCGGGAGTGGGCTGGTCGGACCGTGTGACGCCGCAGATGAGGGATCGGAGTATGCCCGGGCCGGACGGGATTGGCAGCATCGCGCCGCTGGTTTCGACAGGCCTGATCGCGCCCGAGAATGGCCGGAAGACCGTCGCGACCTTCACGGGCGGCTTCAAGCGGAGCCACGGGGCATTCAAGTACGGGGCACTGGCGGTGAAGAATCATGGCAGCCACTACGGCTTCATCGAGAACGGCGTGGTGTTCAGCAAACTACAGCCGGGCCTCGCGACGATCTTCATGCTGGACGACGGCTCGCTCGAGATGAAGACCTGGACGGAGGCCGATGACAAGCTGCTTCCCAAAATCAGATATGCGCGCCAGAATGGAGTGCCGTTAATCGACGCGGGCGTTCCCGGACCGCTGGTCAATCGCTGGGGCGCGGGGAACTGGTCCGGCTCGGAAAACGAAAAGCTGCGCACCATACGCGCCGGGGCGGCATTGCAGACGAACGGCGGCAAGCGGTTCCTGATTTACACGGTGTTTTCGGACGCCACGCCTTCCGCGATGGCGCGGGTGTTTCAGGCGTACCGGTGCGATTACGCCATGCTGCTGGATATGAACGCGCTGGAACATACTTATCTGGCGTTATACCGGCGGTCGGGCTCGGGAATGCAGGTGGACCACCTGATCAAGGGCATGAGCCAGCTGGACAAGACGGCGGGGGGCGAGGTGGTTCCGCGGTTTCTGGGATTTCCCGATAACCGGGATTTCTTTTACGTGATGCGACGAACAGAGTAAGGAGTCGAGGCCATGAAGTTTTCGCTGGTGCTTGTACTGGGGCTGTTTGCGTTCCCGGGGGTGATGGGGTTCGGCGCGTCGCCGGCCCCGGAAAAGACGCTGCGGGAGCAGAATGAGATCCTGTTCCGGCAATTGAAGCAGGATCGGGGATTGTCGGACGGGCAGATCGACGCCATCCGGAAGATCTTCGAGAGGTCGGGGTATATCGGACAGGGGAATCCCGCGGTGACGCGGCATCCGGTGACGCCGGAGCAGTGCGAGGCGAAGCTGAAGCAGGAGTCGGTGCATTACGAGAATGCGCGGTTCGAGAAGATCTGCGGCGGGAAGTATCTGGCGCCGCTTTACGACCCGGCCACGCAGCAGCCGGAAGATGCGAAGGTGTGCATCGATCAGTTCGAGTTTCCCGATATTCCGTGCGCGTATCCGGTGGTGTGGGTGAAGGCGCGCGAGGCGGCGCAGATCTGCTGGGCGGAGGGGGAACGCATGGCGGATGCGCATGAGTGGGAGGGCGCGTGCCAGGGAGATTTGCAGCCTCCGGATTACCGGTTCGATCTGGCGCGCGGAGTGAGTCCGAATGTGGCCGTGGAGCGGATGCGGGCGGCGCATAACCGGGCGGACAGCGCGGATAAACGGTGGAGCTACGGGCCGGAGTATCAGCGGGGGATTTGCGCGA
>VFSW01000273.1_pt1 | contig 72550 bp, 56 predicted proteins | sample 5358111 | NCBI WGS metagenome assembly VFSW01 (sample SAMN11554181, study PRJNA540505) | mine drainage metagenome | isolation source: sediment from site ElyBrook_90M | place: USA: Ely Copper Mine, Vershire, VT | collected 2017
AGAACATATAGGACATATGCCGCAGATACAGGCAGCAAAGCAAATCATGCAAATAATATATCAGCATGAAAAAATTTAATAAAGTAAAAAGTGAATACCGGTAGTGAGAAAAAATACTGCTTCAAATTTGTGAAAAAATACCAATAGGGCATATTGAATTGCGCTTAAAATTAGGCTATAGTATCTTTTGTAAGAGAGAATAGCTCAATAGTACTACACATTTATTGAGAGGTGACATATACAGAGGTATATGTTATTGTTCTATGCAGATGAGCTATCCTGACGTATACAGGGGGGAATAGTATATAGTCAGAAACACTCGAATAGTATGTACCTGTATTTGGCTTTTTCCTACATATAGATGAGCTTACAAATCCGGGATGAAATAAGCGAGCATCTTTCCTGGTAACCTCACCGCATATTTATAGCATTGGCGTATTGTTAAAGCAACCGCGTCTATCGTATCGATAACCATGTATTTTTATGTCGTAATCTCTATAATTGTAAAAATCTCATCAAATTCACATAAATAGCTGTTATGATTTATAAAAAGCGTTCTGATTCTTTTGATGGGCGATGTGGTTGTTGTATAATATGTCGCTTTGTACGGTTAAACTAGAGAGGAGTGCCAATGAAGCTACTGGTTGTTGATAGTGACCGTGATTTGGTGGAGATGCTAACAAGCTGGTTAAAGACGCTGGGCTATGATGTGCGGCGTGCATATACGGCAGAGCGAGCAAGAAGTGAATGGATAGAGCAGCGTCCAGACCTAGTGATTATGGATATTATGTTGAAAGATGTAGATACACTCGCATTATGCCGCGACTTACGCAGCAAGCATGATGCATTAGTAGTAATCATCAATGATGGTAAAGATGTACAAGATGAAGTGCGCTGCCTGGAGTCTGGTGCGGATGATTATTTGCGTAAGCCATTTTTCCCCGCACAATTACTCGCGCGCATTCGTTCCGTCAGTCGTAGAGCGCGTTCAACGCTGGATCAACGTCCGTCTTCGATTATCACAGTCGGGCCAATTTGTGTTGATGCGCTGCATAATGAGGTGACAACGAACGGAAAAGTCTCACGCCTGACTCCCACAGAAAGTAAGATGTTGCATCTGCTAGCGATGAATGCGAATGATGTATGTACAACAGAGCAGATCGTAACACATATTTGGGGTTATAATGGCGAAGGGGATGCGGGTTTGATCAAAGCCCATATTCGTCACTTGCGCCAGAAGATTGAGCCGAACGCGAGCAAGCCGGTGCATATTCTCACTGTTCCAGGTGTTGGCTACACCCTCGTTCGCCACAATGAAAACGAGCTAGGAGCAAGAGAAACGAAAGAAGCGGTCCGCTCGTTGCGTATTGTGTCTGTATAGCTCTGGATATTCTCTACTATGCCAACTATTTCTTGTCTCTTTAGCCGATGCGATTGCATCTCATTTCGCTGAGATGCAATCGCATCGCTATCTCTCTGGGGAATCGTAGACTAGGCTCCTCCGCGTGCAAACAGCATAACCGGCACTGTGAGAAAGATGAGTTTGAGGTCAAGCCAGAATGATTGCTTTTGAAGGTATTCAATATCCATGCTCACCATATCAGAAAAGGTAACACGCGAGCGTCCATAGACCTGCCATGTCCCCGTCAAGCCAGGTTTGCCCACCAGGCGTAACCAATCGCGTGCCCCATATTCCTCGACTTCGTAAGGTAATGGGGGACGTGGTCCTACCAGTGTCATTTTGCCACATAGTACATTCCAGAATTGTGGCAGCTCGTCCAGGCTTGTCTTACGAATGATGCGCCCTACTCTGGTGATGCGCTTGTCATTTTGATCTTTTGTCAGGACTTGCCCGCTGCGCATCAGATCAATCACACGGTTGCTATGTTTGGCTTGATCGTTGTTTGCATGCATAGATCGGAATTTAAGCATAAAGAACTCAACTCCATCCTGTCCGATACGCTTCTGACGGAAGAAAATTGGGCCAGGTGAGTCGATTTTGATACAGATGGCAATTGCAGCCCCAACGATGAGTAATAATGGCGAGAACAGGAGTGTGAACGCAATATCGAATAGGCGTTTTACACGTAGATATCCTGTTTTGATTGAAATATCTTGAATAGATGCAGATGCTGTTTGAACAGCCATGATGTCTTCCCCCCCAAATGTATATAGGCGTAATGATTTCCCCTTGCCTGTGTCTAGTATGAGCATACCTTACCCCGGTGTATATTTGGTGAGTTTTCTTATGGAGATGTGGTAAAAAGAGCGTCTACTGGTGAACAAAATAGCAGGGCATATGGGAAGGCAGAGTTATACTGTTAAGCAATTTCTAAAGGTTATACCATCTCTACTGCTAAAGGGAAATTTAACCAGTTCTCTACCTTCTTCGTTATCTGGCATGTAAGGGATGAATGGTAGGCTAGAAACAGTGAAATGTATCTATTAGCTTTCGTCGAAGAAAGGCTAGGGTTTGTGGTAGCATCATTACGTGTTCCGTTAGTAGATTTACGCGTGCAATACCATGCGCTCAAATCAGAGATTATGGTAGCTTTTGAAGAGGTTCTGGATAGCATGCAGCTATTTCTTGGGCCGCGCGTGTTGGCCTTTGAGCAGAGCTTTGCGGCTTATTGTGAGTGTACTGAAGGGATTGGCGTCTCTTCTGGGACTGATGCGCTGGCACTGGCCTTACGCGCTTGTGAGATTGGGCCAGGTGATGAAGTCATCACCGTCTCTAATACATTTATCGCTACCGTTGAAGCTATCGCAATGGTAGGAGCCACCCCTCTCTTTGTGGATATCGATCCTGAAACATATCTGATGGATTGGCGGCAACTGGAGCGGGTTGTTACCCCTCATACTCGTGCGATTTTGCCTGTACATCTCTACGGCCATGCTGCTGAAATGCAACCTATTCTGGATTTTGCACATGCCCATCATCTCTATGTGATTGAAGATGCATCGCAGGCGCATGGCGCAACCTATCATGGGCAACGCGTTGGCAGCCTCGGTGATATTGGCTGTTTTAGCCTCTACTATAGCAAAAACCTGGGAGCTTTCGGCGAAGCTGGTATCTGCACAACTAATAACAGTGAGTTGGCTGAGAAGATGCGTATGATACGCGATCACGGCTCTCGTGTTCGTTACCATCACGAGGTTATGGGTGTAAATGCACGCCTCGATGAATTACAGGCGGCTGTATTGGCAATAAAACTTCCCTATCTTGACCAATGGAATGCTGCCCGTCAAGCACATGCACAGACATACACCGAGCAACTACGTGATCTCGTAGAGGCTGTTCCAGTGGTACGTCCCTGGGCAACATCGGTGTATTGTTATTATGTTGTGCAGGTTCCGCAGCGCGATCAGTTTCGCAAGGCTTTGGAACAGGAGGGAATTGGCACGAATATTCACTATCCCACGCCAATTCACTTGCAGCCCGCATGTCACCGCTATGGCTATACGCCTGGGATGCTACCAATCACTGAGGCTCTCGCCTCGAAAATTGTATCCCTTCCGATGTATCCAGAATTAACTTCTGCCCAATTACAACTCGTGATTGATGTCGTGAAGCAGAATGTTGTTCGTCAATCTCTACCTATGTAATCAGCTGCTTGTGCGTATTGGCGGAATGCGCAGATATCTGGCATCTCAATGGGAAAGAAATAATGAAAGAGCTACGTTTTGGTGTAATTGGCTGGGGCTATTGGGGACCCAAGATTGCGCGTAATTTAGACAGTTTGCCGCATGTCTCTGTGACGATGGTCGCTGACCTGGATGCCCGGCGCCTGGCATCGCTTCCTACCCCCCCCAATGGCTTGCAGAGTACTACTGATATTGAAGCCGTTTTTCGCTCAGATGTGGATGGTGTCGTTATTGCCACACCTGTGCGCACACACTATGAACTTGCGCGTCTGGCGTTATTACATGGGAAACATGTGCTGGTTGAAAAACCTCTGACGGCTAACGTTGAAGAAGCAGAGGCCCTGGTGGCTCTGGCACAAGAGCGTGGACGTGTACTCATGGTTGGGCATACTTTTGAATACAATCCTGGCGTGAATGAGCTGCGTAAATTGGTGCGGAATGGAGACCTGGGGAAGATTTATTGTGTAGAAGCAGAACGTGTCAATCTTGGCCTCTACCGTCAGGATATCAATGTGATCTGGGACCTGGCTCCCCATGATATCTCCATCCTCCTGTATTTGTTTGGAACGCGCCCCGAGACCGTGAAAGTGCAAGCCCACGCACATCTCTTGCCGGCTATTCAGGATGTTGCGCATCTTGATCTGGGTTTTGCCGATGGCATGAGTGCACATGTTCACGTAAGCTGGTTACATCCTTGCAAGATTCGTCGTGTGACCGTGATCGGGGATGCGCGTATGGCAGTGTACGACGACACTAATCCGGCAGAAATGCTCAAAATCTATAACAAAGGTGCGGATATCCACCTTGACCCAGTTGTCTCTTATCGCTATGGAGCGATTACTATTCCGCATATCGATTGGATTGAGCCACTGCGTCTGGAGTGTGAAGATTTTGCCACCTCCATTCGCAATGGCACGGAGCCGCGTGCCAGCGGAAAAGTGGGCCTGGAGGTTGTGCGTGTGCTGGCAGCCGCGCAAGAGGCACTATTACAGCAAGAGCAGTGGGTCAGTGTCCGCTCTGTTCTCGCCTAAAATCAGACATGCCCCCACAAGAGGACAGACATGACACCCACAAGAGGTGTCATGTCGCTTCCTGCCTCCTCTGTTAGTGATGAGTCATGTCTGCGCGCAAGGCATCCAGGGTGCGCGCCAAGCCCTCACGAAAATCAATTTGAGGCGTATATCCCAGGAGACGCCGCGCTTTGCTAATGTCGGCAAGGCTATCGCGCACATCGCCGGGGCGTGCTTCGCGGTAGTCGGCGTTAACTGTTCTATGCAGCAAACTGCCCGCCATGACCAGTACCTCATTGAGCGAAATGGATGTCCCACAGCCAATGTTCATAGCCTGCCCGTTGGCGTCGGGAGCCGTGGCCGCCAACAGATTTGCCTGGACAACGTTCTCGATAAACGTGAAATCGCGTGTCTGCTCACCGTCACCAAAAACAATGGGACGTTTTCCCTCTAGCAGTGCAGTTAAAAAGCGTGGAAGCACGGCTGCATACTCCGAAGTCGGGTCTTGGCGTGGGCCAAAAACGTTGAAGTAGCGCAGTGCCACCGTTTCAAGACCATAGATGCGCGTAAAGATGCCACAGAGCAATTCGCCTGTGAGTTTTTGTAGGGCATAGGGTGACATCGGTTGCGATGGCATCTCCTCGTGTTTCGGTAATGTTGGGGTGTTGCCGTAGACAGAGGATGAACTGGCATAGACAACGCGCCGTACACCAGCGTCACGCGCTGCGAGCAGCACATTTTGCGTGCCATTAATATTTGTTTCAAGTGACGTGACAGGGTCGGAGATCGAGCGGGGTACGGAGGCCAAGGCTCCTTGATGGAAAACGACCTCTCTGCCTTCTACTGCTATTTTTACTGCTGACATATCGCGCAAGTCGCCATTGACGATCTCGACATTTGTGCCATAAGCGCGCAGTACCTCTAGATTATGTGGCCGACCTGTTGCAAGATTGTCAAATATGCGTACAGAGGCTCCCTGCTTTAAGAGCGTTTCAGCGATGTGGGAGCCGATAAAGCCAGCTCCGCCTGTGACAAGGTAACTAGTTTTTGACATATTGTTGTGTCTGTACATTTCATTTCATACGAAGAGCTAAAACATACAGTAGCTGCTCCTTTCAAAAAATGCTTTGCAAGAAAGCTACTGCTATGTTAGCAAAACGCGACGGTTTTGGATAGTGGCATGATGCAGGTACTCATGGTATAATAGCCGCGTTCGCTGGACAGGCATACCCGCTATGTTGGTCAAGTGGAAGCCAAATGTATTTTATTTTTTAGTGAATGGTGCTTTTTAGGAGCATATGCACGTGCAAAAGGGTTCGCGTCGTAGACAATCATTGTATATGCTGGTTATCGTCTGTTTAGTGAGCATACTGAGCGCATGTAATGCAGCAGGGGGACAAGGAAGCGTACCTGCGCAGGGGACAACGAGTAGGTCTCTGACACCTACTCCAATCATCCCCCAAATCATGCCCAGTTGTGCGGGTGCGTCATGCACCGTGACCAGCACAGTTCCGCAGGGACGCCCATTTATTGATACCAGAAATAATATCCATCTATTTCTTAGCTTCGATTATCACGTGTTCGACCCCGCCGCCATTGCGAAATATTATGATTTTGTCTGGGGTGCTGACGTGAACAAAGTTGCTGCCTATCGCGCAACTAATCCTAATATTCTGCTGAGCTATTATATCTCCTTTTTCCGTGATAGTGGTGCGTTTGGCAATACCGCTGCACATCAAAGCCTTGCCTACTGGCAAGCGGTGCATCCAGACTGGGTCCTGTATCGCTGTGATCGTCAGACGCCAGCCTATGAGGACAACCAGGATAATGTGATCCCGTTCGACTTTACCAACCCGGCAGTTGTGCAATGGCAGGTACAAACCTATGCGCAACCTGCTAGCCAGCAGGGTTACGATGCCATTGCGGCTGATAATGTGAACTTGCAAAACCTAATTGGGGCATGCGGTTTTTATCGCAATGGGCAATGGGTGCAACGCTATACCGGCGATGTGGACGATCCACAATGGCGTGCCGATGTGTTGACTTGGACAACGCGCATGCAACAGGCTCTACATGCTCTACCGCATCCAATGGCTTTGATTCCTAACCTGGGCATTGGTGGCATCTCACTGACTGATCCCACGCTTCAGCAGATTGTTGCTCATGTTGATGCTGTCGTAGACGAGAGCGGTTTTACGCATTATGGGCAGAATTATGTGACAGACACTAGCTGGGTGCAGTATGTTCACTTTATTGAACGTGTGCAGCAACAGCATAAGGCTTATTATATTGTCAACGAATTTTCCGACTTTCCGTTGACGTCGGCTGATATTGAGTGGGCGTTGGCATCATATCTGATGTCTAATCAAGATATTGCAGCGGTATTTTTCTCATCGATGCAGCAGTATGGTGGCAATATCTACACTCCTGCCTTATCAGTCCAGCTTGGAAGTCCACGCGATAATATGTATCAGGGACAATCTGTCTACTGGCGTGATTTCACGCATGCCATAAGCATTGTCAATCCGAGTAGCTCTACCAGTTATACCGTGAACCTTCACGGTCACTACACAGATTTGAATGGCAATGCTTTTGGCACAACGGTCACCTTGCCCCCACACTCTGGGCAAATCTTACTGTACTAGGCTTTGTACAATTAACTCTTCTGCTTGGAGCAGTGTTGCCTGTGATGCCTCTTCCAGAGCCAGACGCAGTTGCTGATTGGCTGGGAAGAGGCATCGATATGCGCGAAGCAGTGTCTGTCGGTTTTTCTCCCAGCATAAATGCTCTTCAATGCGCTGCTGCCCCTTTTCACCCATTGTTGCTCGTAATTCTTGCTTGGCCATGAGTATCTCGATATGGTCAACAAATTCGTCGAGGCGATTTGCTGTGGCATAGAGTGCCGCATCCTGGGCGGTAATGCGCGTTTCGGGCAGGTCGAAGGCGATTACAGGCTTGCCCAGTGCCATATATTCCATTGTTTTTAGCATCGTGCTATAGTCATTGAGTTCGTTGCTGGGGTCAGGCGAAAGGCCAATATCGCTTCCTGCCAGATACCGGAGCATCTCATCTTTGACCAGCCAGCCTGTAAAATGGATGTAGTCGTCTAGAGCCAGGCTATGTGTCAGAGCGCGCAACGCCGGAACTTGATCTCCATCGCCCATGAGAATAAGGCCGACATCCTGGTGCTTGCGTCGATGCACAAGCTCTTCCATTGCATGGATGGCATATTCCACGCCATCTTGCGCTGCCATCACCCCTACATAAGCCAGCAGGATGCGTTTTCCGTTTCTCAATGAGTGGTCTGCTACGACATCTTGATAGCGGTGTAACTCAGGGCCATTGCGCACAATAAACACATTTTCAAACTTGCACCCCCCTCGCTTAATCGCCATCTGTTTTTGTGAGGCATTCGTTGTAATGACAAGGTGACTTGTCCTGTAAGAACACCATTCAAAAAAACGTAGGCACGCACTAATCATGCGCATCCTGCCTTGAAATTTGATCTGAAACATCTCAGGAGCTAGATCATGCTGGTCGAAAATGAATTTTTTGCCGAAGAGGCGATAAAATAAGCCAATTGCGAAGAAGAGGTCAGGTGGGTTTGCTGCGTGAATGACATCAAAACCATGCTGAAACCAGACCTGCAAGCTCAGCAAAAACGTCATGAGCATGGCAAATGCATATTCTAGGAGATATCCTTTGGAACCGCCACTACTGACGCTTAAGCGATAACGGTAAATGTGGATACCATTGAGGCAGATGTAGCGTTCGCGGTCTTGCGTAGCTCCCAAGGGAGAAATAATGCATACCTGTAATCCCTGCTGCGCCAGTGTGCGTGCCTCTCGCCATACACGCGGGTCTGCGGGCACGGAGAGGTTTTCCACCAACATCAACACTTTCTCTGCTTTTGCCATGCTATGCCCTCTTTTCTGTGCTACTTAGTATGGCTTGAGCGGCCCGTTTCTTTTTGCGCATTGCCTGCTCATACATTGCAACAATTTGATGAACAAGGACCATATTGCTTAGATGCGCAGTATCAGCGCGCCCCGTTGTCGGCTCTGGATGGCGAATAGCCTTTGCCAGCCCTTCGGCCAGTGCAGCGGCGTCGTGCGAGCAGACACTACAGCCGTCAGTATGGGCAAGCACCTGCGCGACATCACCGACGTTTGTGGTGACGACAGGAACATTACATGCCATTGCCTCGCGCACAACATTTGGCGAGCCTTCTGCAACTGAAGACAGGATTAGTACGTTGCTGGCGTTGATATACTGCACAACGGTCGCTTGGGGTAGCCCATTGGCAACCACAAGCTCTGCTGTTATGCCATGCTCTTTGAGGCGTTCAACGGCTTGCTGGGCTAGTGGGAAATTCTTGACAGGAATAGAAGGGTTATTGGCGAAAACGACGTAGTAACGGTCCTGCTCCCAACCCAAAGCGGTGCGTGCCTCTGCGCGTGGTATCGGTCTGAAGAGGTCAAAATTGATGCCATCGGGAATGATAAAAACGTCGTCAAGCAATGTTGCTTGCTTCATTTGCTCTGTTTTGACAGTGACGGCCTCCACATGCCGACATAACCACTGGCTGATGCGCACTACAAAAAGGCTTTTTCGACTATGCTCTCCAGCTGTTGTGACTGTCCCGAGGAGATCATCGCCTAAAAAATCTGCCACGACAGGCGTTGTCCATTGCATTCTGGCAATCAGACACCAGAGGCCATAATGACCGTTGACGATCTCATAACGTCCGCTCAGTGTTTTCCAAAAAACCTGTGCGACGGCGGTGAGATAGCGCACTGGCATTGGATGGTCAGGATTGGGATGAATAATCTCCACCTCGTGCCCCAGTGTGCGCAATGAATCGACGATAGCTTTGACAAATGTGCCTTTATGTGGTCGTGCTGGCGTGGGATAGATGCCCGTCACCATCAAGATGCGATATTTCCGCCCTGCTTTCTGTTCTTTAGGTATTTCCAATAGGTCTGTTGACTGCATTATGGTCATTGGCTCCTTGTCATAGATACAGAAGAAAATAAGGATGAATTAGAGACTGGGCACAGTGGAACGGTCTTCAGCGAGTAAATCCTCGACGGATCCGTGAGGGATTTCGAGGCGTGGCGTATCGATGAAGATGCGAAACCAGAGTTCCAGGCTCGCCAGAGTGAATAATTGAGCCTGATAATTGGTTTTCCCCTCTAAGTGATCGCGTAGCATCTGTGCAATGAAGGCGTCATTGAAGTAGCCACGTTCGCGCACCCGCTCTGAGAGTAACAGTTGTGTGATGATGCTGCGCTGTCCTTCCCTGAACCAGATGCCTGTTGGGACATTGAAGCCCATTTTCTTGCGCGTCAGGATGGTTTCGGGCAAAAAGTCGGCGTAGGCCCGCTTGAGCAGATATTTTGCCTGAAATGAGCGCGTTTTGAGATGCGAAGGGATACTCGCGGCATATTCAATCAATTGATAATCCAAGAGCGGAATACGCGCTTCCAGCGAGGCTGCCATCGTCATCTTGTCACCCTTCATCAACAGGTTATCGGGTAGCCAGATTTTTGTGTCGAGATAGAGCATAGAAGACAGGCCATCACGCTGCGGATTGTGCGTGAGCCAGCGTCGAAATTCGCGACTGGCATCCAGGTCTATGCTCATCTGCGTTTCGCGTGTGAGTAGGTGTTCTTTGAGTGGGCCATTGAAGATGCCAAACCAGTTCATCCAGCGTTGCGGAGCGGGCTGCGAGAGATTGCGTGCGGCTGTCTTGAGTTTGCGCATACGATAGGGCAGACGTTCTAGCAGCGGTTGAATGATCTGGTCACGGACTGATGTGGGCAGGATATGATAGTAGCGTGCTAGCCAATCAACAACATATTTGGGATAACCGGCGAATAATTCATCGCCCCCCTCACCGGATAGCACGACCTTGACATGTTGGCGTGCGAGTTTGGAGATGAGATAAACGCCCAAATCTGATGGCTCACTCACCGGTTCATCGCGATGCCATGTTAAGATCGGCCAGTATTGCGTCATGTCGGATGATTGGACGACCAGTTCGTGATGTTCGGTGCCAAAATGCTCGGAGACGAGGCGGGCATAGGGCAGTTCGCTATAATCGGGGTGATCGAAACCAACCGAGAATGTTTGAACTTTCTGCTGCGTGAGTTGGCTCATGAGGCCTGTAATGATGCTGGAATCGACCCCGCCGCTCAGCATAGCACCGACAGGGACATCTGCCATCATGCGCTCTTCAACCGCACGGTGAATATGCTGGCGAATCCCTTGCAGATATGCCGCAATTGGCCGCTCTTCTGTTTTACCAAAGGTAAAGTCCCAGTAGCTCTCCTGGCGTAGCTGACCATGCTCGCAGAGCAACCAGTGGCCGGGCAATATTTTATAAATATTCTCAAAAAGTGTCGCAGGAGCGGGAACATAACGCACACTGAGAAAGTCAGCCATGGCTTGTGTGCTGGCGGCACGTTTGACCCCTGGGTGACAAAGCAGTGATTTGATCTCGGATGCAAAGAGAAGGTCTCCGTCTACTTGTGTGTAGTAGAGTGGTTTTTTGCCTGCTTTGTCGCGTGCCAATAGGAGACGTTGACGCGGGCCATCCCAAATGGCAAAACTGAACATGCCATGTAGGCGTGCCACACACTCGACGCCATATTCTTCATAGGCATGAACGATTGTCTCTGTATCGCTATGCGTGCGGAATTGATGGCCCTTTTCCAGTAATTCCTGCCGTAGCGTCTTGTAGTTCCAGATTTCTCCATTAAAAACGACCCAGATATCACCGTTTTCGTTGCTCATGGGTTGATGCCCACCACTCAGGTCGATGATACTGAGACGGGCAAAGCCTAGACCAGTCGGGCCATCGACATATGAACCACTATCGTCCGGCCCACGATGCGCAATCAGGTGCGTCATCTGTTCGATCAGTCTGGGCGAAACAGGCTCTCCGCTCTGCATATTGAAAATACCACAAATGCCACACATATGTTTCTCCCTTTTTATCGCTTTAGCACAGATTGTGTTGATCGTATGATCTCTGGTTCACAGCTCTCTTGTGGTGGTTGGTCCATGTATGTTTGAAACCAGAGTTCCAAACATAGTAAGGTCCAGAGGGCTTGACTATGGTTTGCGAGTCGCACGCTGCCATCTGTTTGCAGCAGGGTTTGCAGAAAGTCCGGCTGAAAAATGCCACGCTGACGTGCCCGCTGCGAGCCAAGAACATCGTGTGCATAGCTGTTCGTATCATGGCGGAACCAATGTGAGAGCGGAATCGAGAAGCCCTGCTTGGGACGATTCAACACTTCGCTTGGCAACATTTCAGCCGCAATTCTCTTGAGAAGATGTTTCTGCTTCCCTTTGCGCATACGCATGCTGGCTGGCAGTGCGGTGACGTATTCTGCCAGCATATGATCGAGGAGGGGAGCGCGTGTCTCGATAGAATTGAGCATACTGGTTTTATCGACTTTCACCAGAATGTCGTCTGCCAGATATGTTTGTGTATCGACGTATTGCATGCGTGCGCTGGGATGCAGGTGTGGGTGCGCACGGTAGAGACTGAGGTGTCGCTCGAAAGGATTTTGATCGCGCACACGCTCGTAAAATTCTGGTGTATAAAGAGCGAGGCGTGGATAATCAGGGAAGAGCATAAATGCCTCGATGCTACGTGTTCCAGCATCGCGCCGCCATGTGGCGAGGCGTTGTTTGCCGCGTATACCCTCTGGCAGAAATGCGCTGGCAATGCCGAGTGTATCACGTATGGGTGTTGGCACGCGGTGCAGCAAATATTCGCGGCGGTACTGCTGATAGCCCGCGAATATTTCGTCGCCGCCGTCACCGGTCAAGACGACCGTGACGTGCTCACGTGCCAATTTAGAGACATAATAGCTGGGGAGCATTGATGAATCACCGAAGGGTTCATCAAAGGCCCAGACTAGTTGCGGAAGCACGGTAACGAGGTCTGATTTGACAATAAATTCGCGATGATCGGTCTTAAAGTGGCGAGCGACCGCACGTGCGTAGGGGAGTTCGCTATAGGTGTCTTCTTCAAAACCAATCGAAAACGTCTTGACAGGCTGGGACATCATCTGGCTCATCAGTCCCACGACGATACTTGAGTCGGTACCACCGCTGAGAAATGCTCCTAACGGCACTTCACTCATCAGGCGAATGCGCGTCGCTTCTTTGAGCAGTGTGCGGATGCGTGCGAGGGCTGTCTCTTCATCGTCTTCACAGGTGGGTGTGAACGGCAATTCCCAGTAGCGTTGTGTATGAATGGTGCCCTGTTCGTAAATCAGTATATGGGCAGCCGGCAGTTTCATAATGTTTTTGAACATGGTTTGTGGCGTCGGCACGTAGCGGTAGAGCAGATATTCGTCGAGAGCTTGCGCATTGATCTCGCGTGGCATACCGGCTTCGAGAATAGATTTGATTTCAGAACCGAAAATCAGGCGTTGCCCATCCCAATAATAGTTAAATGGTTTTTTCCCAAAGCGGTCGCGTGCTGCCAGCAGACGTTGCCGTTTTCTGTCCCAGAGCGCGAAAACAAACATCCCGCGTAACCGTTGTACGCACAAGTCACCAAATTCCTCATAGGCATGTACAATGACTTCAGTATCACTACTGGTGCGAAACTGATGTCCACGGGCTTTTAGCTCTTTTTGTAGTTCTTGATAGTTATAAATTTCACCATTGAAAACGATCTGAATACTCTGATCTTCATTTGAGATAGGCTGATGCCCACCTGAGAGGTCAATAATGGAGAGGCGGCGCATGCCAAGTGCGACCCCATCACCAAGCCACATGCCCTGATCGTCAGGCCCACGATGGCGGATAATCTTGCACATCGCATCAAGTAGATGCTCTGCATCCTCGTGATACTGCTTCTTATCAATAAATCCGGCTATTCCACACATACCAGGAATCTTCATCCTTTCGGTTAAGCCCTACTGGGTTACAGGTGAGCGTTCAGAAGCGATCTGTTTGCTGCTCAGGTCGTTATGCTTTGTGATGGAGTGATAAATTGCGCCATACATATCAATAACTTGTTCCAGCGTATAGTGTTCTTCGACGGTTGCGCGTGCTGCTTGCCCATACCGTTGTGCCAGTGTAGGGTCGTGCAAGAGCGTAAGCAGCGCGTTTGCCATCTGCTCATAGTCGTCTGGTTCGACCAGCAAACCATTCTCACCGTCTTGAATCAAGTCCTCGCTCCCACTGACTCGTGTTGCCACGCAGGCCATGCCGCAAGCCATTCCTTCGAGGAGCGCGTTTGGCATCCCCTCCCAGCGAGAGGGCAAGATCGCGATTGTGCCTCTATGGAATTGTGCGGGAACATCGCTCTGAAGACCGGCAAACTCAATGCTTTCACGTACATTGAGTGCTTCTGCCAGTTGTGTGAGTTGGGGCTGAATGGGGCCACTCCCTACCAGCAGCAGGCGCGCCGTGGGTATCTGCTCGTGGACGAGTCGCCATGCCTGTAGTAGCGCGTCAATGCCCTTTTCATAACGTAATTTGGAGACGCAGACAACGGTATGCGCACGCTCATCTGCTGGCGGAACGGGATAAAAACGTGTGATATCAACGCCATTGGGGACCAGCCGCGTGCCGGGTAATGAGAAATGATGCTCAATCAGGTAGCGTTGCATACGCGTACTTAGTACAATAACGACGCTGCCCATGTGGCGCAGTTGAGAGCGCATGAACTGTACGACGAGTGGCCCCGCCTTTTCGAGGCCATAGAGATCGCCGTCAATCCACGTTTGACCATCGACCTGTAACCAGGGTGTTGTTGGGTCTAAAGGGCCAGCCAACAATTTTGCTGGCTCCGTGGTCTTGGTTGGCTTGCCGGCTCCCGCGCTGATGACGACAATAGTCATTGGCTTGCCTGTAATGCGGCAGATGAATGCTAGTGGCAAGACCAGCAAGTTGAATTGGCAAATCTGCAAAATGTCGTAGTTTTTGCGCTGTTGCCAGAGTGTCCATGTCATAACAAACATTGCTAGCAGATAGGCAAATCGCTGAAGCAGACGGGGCCAGCGTTCGCGTCGACCTAATAAACGACCAGCAATGCGTTGCACTGGCACACCGCGTACCTCTTCGTGCGCTAGCCATGCATGGCTATGGCGGAAGGTGATAACCTGCACATCATAGCCCCGTGAGCGTAACAGTTGACTTTGGGCTAATGTTTGCGTTTCTGCACCGCCAACGAGCGGATAAAAAGTCGTAATGGCCACATAAATGCGTGGTAGTCCGCTCATTTGTGTACCTCTTCTAATTCCAATGTCTGTATCTCTGTGTCCTGACCCAATGCATGGCGATAGAGCGCGACACATTGCTCGACAATGCGCTGCAATTGATAATCGCGTAAGATTGTTGCGCGGGCCTCTTGTGAGAGTTGTTGCGCCAACTCGGTATCTTCAATGAGGCGGCGGAGTGCCTGCGCCAACTCATGCGCCTCTTCTGGTTCAACCAATAGGCCATTGATGCCATCTTTGACGATATCTTCGCTGCCACTGACTCGCGTTGCCACGCAGGGCAACCCAATGGCCATCGCTTCTAAGAGAGCATTGGGCATGCCCTCCCAACGTGACGGTAATACGAAGCCCCAGGCGCGCTGAAGTAAAGGAATGACATTGCGTTGCAGGCCGAGAAACTCAACGCTTTCTTGTATATCCAGTTCTGTTACCATCCGTTCCAATTGCGCTTGCAGAGGACCCTCGCCCGCAATCAATAATTTCGGCTTAAGATGGGTGCGCCACTCGGCTGATGCATGCATCATGCGTCCCCAGGCATGGAGGAGAACGTCAACGCCCTTTGGATATTGGAGGCGTGAAACACAGAGTATCGTGCGTTCGGCCTGCGTTGGGTCTGGGCGCAGCTCTGGTGCGGGCTGAAACTTTGTGGCATCGACACCGTTGGGAATCAACACGAGTTTGTCACGTCGAAAGCCGTTGGCCAGCATATAGGGAAAACTGCGACTACTCAATACCTGATAGAATGCCTGTGATTTTTTCAGATAGCGAACAATCGCATTGCCGCCGAGGGCTGATTGAGATAAATAGGCGATATCACCCACAACGATGTCTTTGAAGGCGATTTTTAAGAAAGCGGTCTGTGTGAGCGTATCAGCCATCAGTGTTGCATCTTCTGCCTGCTGCTTTTTGCCCGGGCCAGTACTAGGGATGCTGATCACAACAGGTTTTTTGGCAAGCTTCCCGACAAGGGTTGCGACTGCTGCTAGCGGTGAGAGCTGTAAGGAGTGTAGGACATCGAAACGATGGCGCAAACGCCAGAGTGTGAGGAACATCAGCAGATCAATGGGGAGATGTCCCAACCTACCGATGCGTAGAATGCCCTGCCTATTATAGAGGCCGCCAACGCGCACGATGGGCAGCCCATTCAGCATTTCCGTTTTTTTCCAGCGTTTATCATGGCGCAACGTAACCATCGTCACGTTGTGCCCTTGTGCCATCAACTGGCGTGCTTGCTTTTCTGCGCGTGCTTCTGCACCTCCCACGAAGGGAGCAAACATGAAGGCAATCATACATATACGTAAACGGTTTTGCACCGAGAAGCTCCTTTTTCTTTATACCAGTATTGCTTGTTTTTGCAGTTCTTGCTGCTCTGTCGTCGCATCTGTTTGGATGGCGGCACTACTGTGTGTGTTGCTGGCTGATGTGAACCAGTAGCTCGCGAAGGGGAGTGCCATCAGAATCCAGAAATAGATTCCTACGCTGGGATTCCAAAAATCATTAGACTCAATGGATTGCACAACGACGTTAAAAAAGATTGCCAATGCCATTGCCAGCAACATACGGTAGTCCGATGAGGCGGAGCGCACTTTGCGTAGCAGCGAAATGGCGAATGCGATAAATGTGAGGATCAAGAACAAGAGGCCAATCATGCCGTGATCGTAGAGCGTCTCTAAGAAAATATTGTGCGCGGCTGTGGCGATGATGCCGCGCCCTACGCCAACATGGAGACTGGCAAGCAGTGCATCAGATGCTTTGAGACCATTGCCGAGCAGTTTTGCCGGGTCAAAATTATCGATAATGGCGGCCCACAGATAGGTGCGCCCATTGAGTGTTGAGACATCGGCGTTTAGGAAGCGTTGGAAGAAGTTCGTATTGCTAAACAGCATGAAGAGTACGGCTAGTGCGCCTACTGTGAGTACGCCACCGATCATGCTCAGGCGTAATCTGCGCGAGGGCAGGAAGATAATCATGACGACGATACTGACGGGTACGCTGATCAGTGCCGCACGGTCAAAGGTTAAGCCGAGAGTTGCGAGTAAGAGCAGGACAACGAGAATGCTAGGAATGCGCTTGAGACCCTTGAGCGTAAATGTGCGATAGATGGACATGGGCAGTATGATCGAAAGGAAAAGGGCCAGTGTCGGTGGCGTGTTGCCGAAGATCGAGCTGATGCGAAAGAGTGATGTTGTGGTGTCGACAACGCCATTTTTTTTCACAAAGTAGCCATAGATGCCATAGAGTGCAATAAAGACGGCGGGCACAAGGATGGCATCGATCACCCACAGCATGCGTTGGCGGCTTGTGACCACGTAGATGGTCAGGACACTAATGGCAATACTGTCGACCATTACCAGCCAGAGGGTAAAAAATTGGCTCATGGTAAGAGGGGAGAGACCAATACCTAGAAAAACCCAGGCGACGTAGGCCAGGAAGAAGGGCAGTGCTGGCATCCGTTTGAAGGCATCTTTGGTTGGTAAGATAAACAGCAGGAGAATGGTTGGCAAAGTCAAGCCTGAAAGAAAGTTATTCCCGCTGAAAACCGGCAGGTTTGAGCCAATGAACGCGTTGAGCAGAATCCAGACTATCAACAAGAAGTAGCGATAGCGTAGAAAAGCCAGTACAATGATTGCTCCAAAAGCGACACGTAGCGTATAGAGCGAATTGAGGATCGAACCGGCAATCCCGATGATAAAAACACCCAGGATAATTGCCCCACGGATGATATTTTTAGAGAGGCTATATGGCAAGCGAAAAGATGTCAAATATTCTTTTTTCCAGAGTACCCAGTTGATATAATATTGTCCCAAACCCATTTTCCAGATGACGGTGAGGACTTCACTGGGTGGCGTGAAGAGCGAGAGTTTGCCGATAACGGCTCGCAGTGTCAAGAGCAGAATGAACATTGTGCAGAAATAAACTGCCGAGGTCGAGAGAGCGATCCCGAAGCTTTGCCAGAGCCGTGCGAAAATGTAGTCAAAAATGGCGTTTGCTGCGACGCTAAAAACCGTGATATACATCAGTATGCGTGTCTTCCCGAGCGCGCTGAAGGCCCGTGAGACAATAAAACCAATCGCCATAGGGGCTAAGCCGATAGCAAAACCAATCATGGTTGTCGCCGTGCGCGTGGTATCTGCTTCCGAAAATGCCCCGTGCTGAAAGAGAATCTCTACAATGGGATGAGCCAGCACAATCAAAAATGCGGTCAGGGCCAATGTACCGATTGAGACAGCCCAAAGGTATAGCCGCAGTGTACCTTTAAAGGCCCGCATGTCTTTCATGGCTGCCTGACTGGCAAGATAGGGTAGCGCTGCGCGTCCTACTGAGGAAAAAATGACCCCAACAGGAACGCTGATGAGTTTCAATGCGTTATTGAGTACTGCGATGCTGCCTATTGAGAGTGAAGAGGCAAACATCTGATCGACAAGTGGGCTGGCCTGACTGATGAGCGCACTAAAGAGGGCGGGCCAGGCAACTGTGAGAATAATAAGTAGATCGGGGTTGCGCCAATCTAACGTTGGTCGATACACAATGTGGGCGCGGTGCGCGCGGATAATAATCACGGCGAGCTGCACAAACTGGCCGACCAGTGTGCCGAGGCAGAGCATAACGACCCCTTGCGTTTTTCCACCTACGAAGACAAAGCTCATAGTGGTCAATGGCACGAGCATACCGGCATAGGCAGGCCAGCCAAATTGACCTTCTGTGTTGAGCAAACACTCCATGAAACTGTTAAGAACCATGAAGATCAGAACCGGAAAAATGTAGGGTGTCAGGCTCAATGCTAAAACCTGCGAGGACGTTTTTAACGAGGGAGCCGAGAGGAAAACCATCTGTTGCCGAAAGAGCAGCATGCCCACCGTAAACACAAGCATACTCACAAATAAAATGTTGAGCAGCGTGCTAAAGAGACGTGACGCCGCCTCCCTGCCATCTTTTGTGCGTACACGCGCATAGACCGGAATAACGGACGATTCAAGCGCACTGGCAAGTAGTTGTGCCAGCAACGTAGGCAGAGCAGAGGCAACAAAATAGGCATCCATTGCTGCCCCTTGCCCAAAACGTGCTGTGACCACAATCTGGTTCAACATTCCCATCACGCGAATAAGCAGGTTGGCAGAAGCCAGGCTCAAAAGGGCGCGAAAGATATACTTATTGGCCGATTTGAGCCGGATAGCGGCCATGCGCCCGGTCGTCGTTCCTAGCGGTTGGCTATTCCCTGTTTCTAGTGGCTGAGACATCTTCTATAAACCATTCTATCCATGGGGTAATCATTTGTTATAAGCGAACAATTTTATCGTCGTGGAAATCGCGTGCAATATTGCGCGTATCGACAATGCTGCGAGCTTCGCGTACAATGCGTGCTACGTCATAATAGCTGTGATTGGTTACTACTACCACGCAATCTGCTTCGCGTAATAGCTCATCAGTGAAGGGCTGAGACTCAAATGTTTGTTTGCCTAGTGCTAACGAAGGGACGTACTCATCGTTGTATAGCACCGTTACTTTCTGATTAAGCAACGATTGCATGATATCTAACGCGGGTGATTCGCGCACATCACTCACATTGGCTTTGTAGGCAACCCCCAGGATAAGGACACGGGAGCCATTCAGGCTGCGTTGTTGCTCATTTAAGGCCGCACTAATTTTATTGACCACATAGTGGGGCATACTGCTGTTGACCTCTGCGGCCAGTTCAATAAAACGTGCCGTATAGTCAAGTGTTTTGAGTTTCCACGAAAGATAATGTGGGTCTACCGGAATACAGTGACCACCCAGACCCGGGCCGGGCAGAAAACGCATAAAACCAAAAGGTTTTGTGGCGGCTGCATCGATAACTTCCCATACATTAATGTTGAGCTTTTCGCACATAATCGCGATTTCGTTCACCAGGCCAATATTAACGGCGCGGAATGTGTTTTCCAGCAATTTGGTCATTTCGGCAACGCGCGCTGATGAGACGGGTATCACGCTTTTAATAGCAGCACTGTAAAATGCCTGTGCCAGCTCGGTACAATCCGCCGTGATGCCGCCTACAATCTTGGGCGTATTGTGCGTGTCGAAGTGTGCGTTGCCGGGATCAATGCGCTCCGGTGAGAAAGCTAAAAAGATATCACGGCCTACTTGTAGCCCCGTCGCTTCCAATTCTGGCAGAAGTACCTCTTCTGTTGTGCCGGGATAGGTCGTGCTTTCCAGAATGATGAGTTGTCCGCGATGGACATGCGCTCCTACCTGGCGTGTGGCGGCAAGCACGTAAGAGATATCTGGGTCGCGTGTTTTGCGCAATGGTGTTGGGACGCAAATGCTAATGGCGTCGATCTCGTCTAATATTGAGTAGTCGGTTGTAAATTTGAGCTTTTGAGTGCTGACGAGTTCGCGTAATATGCCGCTAGAGACATCGGGAATATAGCTTTCGCCTTTGTTGGCACTGTCGACTTTCCTCTGGTCAACATCGATCCCTGTCACATCAAAGCCAACTTGGGCAAATGTGGCAGCCAATGGAAGCCCAACGTAGCCGAGGCCAATGACTGCCACACGCAACGTGCGCGCCGAAATTTTTTCGTGTAATAGTTGTTTCATGAACAATTACTCTTTTCCCACATGCGGTTGACGCAATGCGGCTGTGATTTCCTCGTCCTTGACCTTCCCATTCGGAGATGTGGTGGTGGCTGGCGTCTCTGGAATAGAGACAGAGATCTCTGCGCGTGGCTTGGCCTGAATGCCGAGATAGTCACGGCGATCTCCGTAGTCGGGCCAGTAGCTTTTATTAATAGCAAGGCCGAGGAGCGTTGCATGCGCTCGCTGGAGAAGTTGTTTGGCGCGGACGAGCGTTTTACGTGGGGTCTTGGAGATATCAACTACCAGGAGCGTTGCATCCATGTAACTGGCGAGAATCTGTGTGTCTGCAACTGGTAGCAGCGGTGCGCTATCGAAAATGATGTAGTCGAATTGCGTCGTTTCTTTAAAGCGTTTGAAGAGTTGTTGAGCCAGTTGCGATTGCAGCAACTCGGATGGGTTGGAGGGGAGTACGCCTGCGGTTAAGACGCGCAGAGTCGGCATTTCAGTGGCTTGCCCGGTTAATTCCACTTCGACTTGTGCCCACATCTCCAGGAAAGAGTTGGATAAACCGTTATGGTTGTCGAGCTGGAAATGCTGATCTTGCACGGGATGGCGCAGGTCCGCATCAACCAGTAGCACATGCTTGCCCGTCATTGCCATGAAAGAAGCCAGATTGGCCGCAATGGTACTCTTGCCCTCTCCCCCTAACGCGCTGGTGACCAGTACAAGTTTGAAGTGTTGTGTCTCTTGTAGTGCATTGAGGCTGGCACAGAGAATGCGACAGCCCTCGGCGAGTGGGGGCGTGTCCTCGGCATTTTTGACGCGCTCACGTTGTGACAGAAAAGGAATAACTGTGAGTGCTTCTTGATGCAATAATTCTTCCACATCATCAGGATTATCCATCCGATCATCGAGCCATTCAAATGCAACGATTAGGGTGAGAGAGAGACCAAGCCCCACCAATGCCCCGATCAGAGCATCCGTTGAAGGTTTCGGTTGCGATGGGTCAGTAGGAACCTGCGCGGGAAGGACTTGAACAGTTGCAGCGAGCTGGGTGTTCGAGAATTGTGCGAAGCTCTGCCCAATCTCGTTAGCGAGTTGTGCTGCTAAGCGGGGGTCTTTGCTGCTGATATCCAGTTCAATAATCTGTGTGTTGGACTGTGGCTTCACGACAACTAGCGGAAGCAGCGTTTTTAGCGTCAATCCAGGGTTTTGTGTAATGACAGGGTTGAGAACTTTAGGGCTAGTGATAAGTTGAGCATAAGTAGGAACTGCTTCCAGGGCGGCTGAAGTATTATCATAACCAGAAGCAGATGTATCAAAGCTGACAACAAGAAATGCAGTTGCTTGATAAGTAGGATGTATTAATTTGGTAACAATATAGGTCGCTCCTCCACAGAGAACAACCCCGAGTATCATAATCCATGCCCAGCGTTTGGCAAGAAGCATATAGCGAGTAAACGGATTGCGCATTCAAATACCATCCTCAAAAAATAATAGTCTTTTTGCTACATTGAATAGACAAGAATAGCAGAACATGGAATACGGTGATATCCCACAATACATACCGTCATGTCAATATTTTCCCCTCTACTCTCTAGGATACATCCAACACAGTGATAATAGGTAGTTATAGATGTTGAGATAGCGTTAAGATATGGGATTGCTGGTATACGTATGTACTCTTTACGATGTGGCGGTGGATAGTGCGTCCGTATGGCGATGTAGCCGTGTTGTCTGTATTGATGAGTAAGGCTATGGGCGTGAATTTCTCTACGATAATCGGGAGGACTTTACTGATTCTCCACCTAAATGAACATCTCGTTGCTACATGGCTATGCTATCGTTAATGGCGAGTAATGGCTTCATACCTGAAAAGGATGAGTTGAATACGATCACAATGAGTCGGATCGCGTGTGTTGCAAATGGAAAAAAGGTAGGTATGCTGGTGAGTGTATCATTGAATGTTCAAGCACCGCAGGAGAGTGTGCCAATTACATATGTTGATGTCGTCATCGTCGGGGCTGGACCGTATGGTCTCTCGACGGCTGCTCATGCATTGGGCAAAGGGCTAAAAGTAGCGGTTTTTGGTAAACCGTTAAATCTTTGGCGCGAGAATATGCCACAGGGGATGTTTTTGCGTTCATACTGGTGGGCGACCAATCTTTCAGACCCAGCGAAGAAATACAGCTTTGAGCAGTATTTTCAGGCACATCACATGGAAGCGCCCGATCCCCTTCCTCTAGAGATTTTTGTAGATTACGGACTCTGGTTTCAAAAACAGTGTGTACCCAATGTCGATGAAACATATGTGCAGAGTGTCAGTCAGAATGGAAGATATTTTGATGTGACATTGGAAGATGGGCGTGTAGTGCGGACCAGTGCTGTTGTGATGGCTCCCGGATTACAGTATTATGCCTACTCTCCGTCGCTCTATGCATCTCTTTCCGCTGATGTTGTTTCACATGCTTCAGTTCACCATTCCTATGAGCAATTTGCTGGGAAACGTGTGATTGTCATCGGTGGTGGGCAATATGCTCTTGAATCAGCCGCTCTGCTGCACGAACATGGTGCGCATGTTGATCTGGCTTCGCGCCACCCGATTCATTGGCTAACGAGTGAAGCGGTTGATGGACGCTCCTGGTTCAAACGTATTCGCTATCCGAAAGCGGGTATTGCCCCCGGCTGGTTTAACTGGAGCTTGGAGAATCTCCCCTATAGTTTTCAGCGTCTTCCGCTCCAGGCAAAAAACCGTCTGATGCGCGGTCGTGGTCGCTATGGTCCAGCGGGTGCTGGTTGGTTAAAGCCGCGTGTTGTGGGCAATGTGACCCTGCACGAGGGCGCACATGTCCAAAGCGTTCAAGAGACCAATGAAGGCGTTGCCTTGCAGCTTTCAAATCATCTAGCGGTCACGGTCGATCATGTGTTATTGGCAACGGGCTATCGTGTTGACCTCAAACGCTTGCCGATGCTGCCTGCTGGCTTGCTATCGCAAATAAGCACCTATCAGGATGCTCCGCTCCTAAAAAATTCCTTTGAAAGTAATATTGCGGGCCTCTACTTTGTTGGTATTTCTTCTGTTTCCAGCTTTGGGCCATTCTATCGTTTTGTCGTGGGGACAGAGGCGACGGCACGCCGTGTTGCGGGGGCAATTGCTCAGCAGGTTGCTCATCTGAGATAAGGTGTTAAAATCTCGTCCTGCTGTGCAGCATCGGCGCACCGTCTTGTTGGACGAGCATGAAGGGGATATATGGATGCGCAAACGTCTGGGAATTTTTGTCGCGGCCTGTTTCTACTATAGCGGTCTAGTGCATCTGGCCCGCTGGCTGATGCAACGCTCTGGAAAACGGTTGATTATCTTAAATTACCATCGTGCGCGTGGTGGCGATCTGCGCCGTCATTTGTCCTACCTGCGTCGCCATTATCGGGTGTTGCATTTGGACGAAGCACTTCAGGAGTTTTATGGGTCACCGTCCATCCGTTCCAAAGATCGGCGCACGTTGTTGGCTCTCACCTTTGATGATGGCTATCATGATAACTATACGCATGCATTTCCAGTCGCTTGTGCGTTGCGGGTTCCCATTACCATCTTTCTGGTTCCTGGCTACACTGAAAATGGAGCATTCTTTTGGTGGGGTGAGGGGCAGCGTTTAGTGCAACGGGCTACGGTCGAGGAAGTGGTTGTGGATGGTCGCAAATATCGTTTACAACAGGCAGACGAAGCGCAGCAACTCGCGCAATTGATTGATGGACAGGCACGTCATGCAACATCTGTGGCAGCGCGGGAAACATTTTTGCAGCAGATGAGTGCGCAACTCGCTAGTGCTACAACTGTCTTGCCTGCTGAAGAGGCAGATCGACCTTTGAGCTGGACAGAAGTGCAGGCGATGAAGCAGAGTGGCTGGGTGTCGTTTGGAGCGCATACAATGCACCACCCTGTGTTAGCCTATTTAGCACAGCATGATGAGTTACAGTATGAGGTAAGTGCATGTCGGTCAGTTTTAGAGGAGCGACTCGGACAGAACATTCACACATTTGCATACCCTATTGGGCGTTATGAGCATATTGGTGAAAATGCTGTTCAGGCTGTGAAGCAAGCGGGTTATACATGGGCAGTGACAACGGTTAACGGTGTCAACCTGCCCACAGAGGACCCCTATCGCTTGAAACGGGTCTTGGGCGATGTCACACGGCACTGGTTAGTGATGGCTGCTGAAACATCGGGTCTCTGGACCTTCTTCGCACCCATTTGGAAAGCACTGCTTGGCAAGGGCGAGAGCGTGTAAGGTGATACAGGGTACATAAAGAGGTAGAGCATGGTATATGAATCGCGGCAGGACGCGCAAGTGGAGAGACCGCTGGCCGCACAGGGTGATAGAGACAGAGCGCGTCAAGAGGTTACAAAGGCCGCTTTAACATCCACTTGTGATGCATTGGTGTTGGATGCGCGTTTACGTCAATCGCTGGTGTCGGTGCGTGCGCTCGGTCAGCATGGCTTGCGTGTTGCTGCTCTGGAAACGGCGGATGCTCCGTCATTCGCCTCGCGCTGGTGTCAGCAAGCCTTGCTCTGTCCAGCGAGAGAGGGGACTGATGACTATCTGGCTTACCTGGAACAGATGCTAGAGCAAACGGGTGCGCGTGTGGTCATTAGTTCTTCAGATGGCACAATCGCTCTCTTGCGCCAGCATCGCGAACGGCTCGAACAACGGGTTCAGCTCGCGTTGGCAAAAGAGCCAGCATTATCAATTGCCGTTAATAAAGAGCAGACGTTGGCTATTGCACAGCAGTTGGGCTTGCGCATTCCACGTGGCGTGACGGTGCGTGCGCTTGATGAGGTTGCGGATGCTGTGCGTGAGATAGGCTTACCGGCAGTGGTCAAACCAATAGAATCATGGGTTTGGGGCGAGCAGGGCGAGCGTGGCGCACGCTATATGTCACGTCTGGTCACGACCTTGCATGAGGCGCGTCTGGCCGTTGAAGAATTAACTGCGACGGGCGGCACGGTTCTCTTCCAACAATTTCTGACTGGACGGCGCGAAGCTATCAGTTTTTTGTATGCACGTGGCGATATCTATGCGCGTTTTGCACAATGGGCCAAACGCACAGAACCCCCTTTGGGAGGACAATCTGTTTTGCGCCAGAGTATCGCTATTCCAACTGATATTGGCGGACAGGCAGAAATGCTCGTGCGCGCAATCGAGCTGGAGGGCTATTCGGAAGTAGAGTTTCGGCGTGATAATGCAGGTATCCCGTACCTGATGGAGATCAATCCGCGTCTCTCGGCCTCGGTTGAGATCGCTGTTCGTGCGGGTGTGGATTTCCCCTCGCTGCTCTATCAATGGGCAAATGGGGACCGGCTAGAGAAGACGCTTACTTATCGGACGGGGGGTTGGATGCGCTATTTGAAAGGCGATCTCATGACGACGATAGAAGCTGTCCAACAGCGAGGCCGCCCCGGTGTCACGGCCCCCGTTCCCGCGCTGTTTGGCTTTTGTCTCTCCTTTTTTATGCCTATGGACTATGACTATCTGGATTGGAATGATCCTATGCCCGCTTGGAAGGCCAGCAATGCCTTCTTGCGGAGTTGGGTGGGTAATGCGGTAACGCGCAGACTCTCCCGTTTGAGGAGGTAACATTTATGAGTGTGATATCTGATAAAGCACAATTGCAGCAATCTACTGCCATTGCACAATATGATGTTGTCGTTGTTGGTGCTGGCCCCTATGGATTGACTGCTGCTGCGCATCTGCTTGGGCGTGGCTTGAAAGTGGCCGTTTTTGGAAAGACGCTGGAACTGTGGCGTGAACATATGCCGAAAGGCATGTTTTTGCGCTCTCACTGGTGGGCAACCAACCTCTCCGACCCCAAAAAGCAGTATAGCTTTGAGAAGTTTTTTCGCGTATCGCAATCCAAACCATGCTATCCAGTTCCAATGGAGACTTTTATTGATTATGCTCTCTGGTTTCAAAAGAACGCCGTGCCGAATGTGGATGAAACTTATGTTGCCTCTGTCGAGAGAAAGGGCAGTAAATTCCTAGTCACGCTGGTAGATGGGCGTAAATTGGAAGCCCTGGCGGTGGTGATGGCGGTAGGTCTCTATTACTACGCAAATATGCCACCTGAATATACGCATCTTTCGGCTGATGTCATGACACACTCGTTCGAGCATAAAGACTTTAGTCGTTTCAAGGGCAAAAATCTCTTGGTCATTGGTGGTGGACAGAGCGCGGTAGAATACACCGCTTTGCTGTTAGAGTCCGGTGCATCGGTGCATCTGGTCTCGCGTCGTCCCGTCAACTGGCTCGCCCCTGACCATTCGGAAGAACGTTCTCTGTTGGAGCAAATCAAATCCCCGAACTCGGGCATCGCTCCCGGCTGGAAAAATTGGGTACTGGAGTATTTGCCCTACCTATTCCATTATCTCCCACAGAGCAGAAAAGATCACTATATTCGTAATCATTATAATGCCGCAGCTTCTGATTGGCTGCGTGATCGTGTGATTGGCAAAGCTGTTTTGCATGAGGGCGTGAACATCAAGACATTGAAAGAGATCGATGGCAGTGTTGAGGTGACATTGGAAGATGGCACAACGTTCTTAGTCGATCATGTGATGCTTTCAACGGGCTATGAGGTCAGACTGGGGCGTTTGGATATGATCCATCCATCGCTACGGGCAGAAGTGCATACCGAGATAAATATACCTCAATTGAGTTCTGTTTTTGAGAGTAGTGTGCCAGGGTTGTACTTTATTGGCTTGACATCGCTACGTAGCTTTGGGCCACTCTACCGCTTTGTGGTGGGGGCAAAAGCGGCTGGAGAGCGCGTGGCAGCAGCCGCGGCCCGGCGTGTTGCGCGTGTGCGAGCCTGAGTACATCATGTCTATACTATGTAACAGACTGAGGTAGATGTGATGCGCGAGCGTGTACGGCTAGCTCTCGCGGCGTTTTTTTACTATAGTGGGCTACTGTATCTGGCACACTGGTGGATTCGCCGCTTTCACCCACGTCTCATTATTCTGAACTACCATCGTGCAACAGGCGAAATGCTGCGTTCCCAGATGCGCTATCTGCGGCAGCACTATCGTGTATTGCACCTGGAGGACGCTTTAGAAGAATTTTTTGCGCCAACATCCAAGCGGCGTTCATTTGATCGCCGCTTGCCATTGGTGCTGACGTTTGATGATGGCTATCGCGATAATTATTTATCGGCATTCGCATTAGCTTCTGAGTTGCGCATGCCCATGACGATTTTCCTCATTCCGGGCTACGTTGAAAGTGGGTCGCGTTTCTGGTGGCTGGAAGGAAAACGTTTGGCTGCCAGTGCCATGACAAACGAGGTCACGCTGGAGCAGCAACGCTATCGTTTGGACAGCATGCAAGAGCGTGCTGTCCTGGCAAAAATGATAGATCAACGTGCGCGCTTGGCGTCCTCAGTGGCAGAGCGCGAAACCTTTTTGGCAGAAATGCGTGTGGCCCTGGCTATCCCGCCACAAAGTTCGGCAGCGTTGGCGGACCCGCAGGCCTTGCCGTTGACCTGGGCGGAGATACAGGAAATGGAGCGCAGCGGCTGGGTTTCTTTTGGTGCGCATACGATGCATCATCCGGTGCTGGCACACCTGAAGGAGCGCACAGAGCTACGCTCCGAAGTCACTCTGTGTCGCCAGGTGTTAGAACAGCAGCTAGGGCATCCTGTCCTTAGCTTTGCCTATCCAATTGGCAAACCGGAGCATATCGGGGCCGAAGGTGTACAAGCCGTAAAAGATGCTGGCTATCGCTGGGCGCTTACAACAATAGAAGACGTCAATACTGTGCAGACAGATCACTATCTGCTTCGGCGGCTTCCTGGCGATGTTACGCAGCATTGGTTGATTATGGCGGCTGAGCTGGTCGGTTTGCTTGGTTTGTCGCGACAGAGGAGGAATTTGCGTGAAAGACGCTCTCGATAAACAATTCGATGCCGAGGAGCAAGACGGCCTCTCTAGCTCTCGCAATCCCGGCCCGGTAGCGTATGATGCCCTTGTCTTAGATGCGAAGCTGCGCCAATCACTCGTCACCGTGCGCTCACTAGGTAGGCGCAATTTGCGCGTGGCATCTTTAGAAGTTTCTAACTTGTTGGCAAAATCGCGCAGTGTACCTACGTTCTCATCGCACTGGTGTCGACGTGCCTATATAGCACCAGGATATGAGCAAGACACCGAGCCTTTCTTGACCTATTTGCAGCAATTATTAGAGTATACAGGAGCGCGTGCTTTAATTACATCCTCAGATGGCACTCTGGCGGTTATTCGGCAGCATCGAGCGCAACTGGCACGCCGCGTGGGGATTGCTTTGGCGAACGAAGCCGCATTAGAGCTTGCCATCAATAAAGATAAAACGCTGGCACTGGCAGAACAACTAGGAGTTGGCATCCCGCGTGGTGTAACGGTTAAAGCGGTAAATGAGGTACATGCAGCAATTCATGAGATTGGTTTGCCGGCTGTTGTCAAGCCTATTGAGTCCTGGCTTTGGGGTGAGCAGCATGGGGTACGCCTGATTTGTCAACTGGTGACGACATATGACGAGGCGCGTCGTGCAGTTGAGGAACTCACGCAAGATGGTGGAAGTGTCTTATTTCAGCAATTTCTCTCTGGAAAACGCGAGGCGGTCAGTCTCTTTTATGTGCGTGGCGAAATGTATGCACGTTTTGCACAGTATGCCAAGCGTATGCAGCCACCACTTGGTGGAACCTCTGTCTACCGGCAAAGTATCGCTCTACCCGAAGATATTGGGATGCAAGCCGAACAGCTCATCCGTGCAATGGATTTGGAAGGCTACTCTGAAGTAGAGTTCCGTCGTGACAGTGCGGGACGTGCCTGTTTAATGGAGGTGAATCCGCGTCTCTCGGCCTCTGTCGAGGTAGCCGTGCGCGCAGGCGTAGATTTTCCCTATCTGCTTTATCAATGGGCAAGCGGGGAGCGCATTGAACATGTCTCTGGCTATCGTGCGGGTGGCTGGATGCGCTATTTGGAAGGTGATCTCTTAACCACCTTTCAGACGCTGAGCCAGCGTGGTAGACCGGGCGTTACACCACCTGTGCGCGCATTTACAGAGTTTTTTGTTGATTTTTTAATACCAACAGGATACGATTATATGGATTGGAAGGACCCTCTTCCAGCCTGGACTGCGGCAATTGAATTTGCTGAGCGTGCGCAGCAGCGGTTGGAGAAAAAATTTTCGAGGAGGACATCGCAGTGAGTGTATCATTAGATGTACAGAGGACACAGGATTCTCTGCCAACAGAACACTACGATGTGGTTGTGGTTGGTGCAGGTCCCTATGGACTTTCTGCCGCAGCCCATTTACAGGCACAAAACCTGAAAGTGGCCGTCTTTGGCAAACCTCTCCATTTTTGGCGCGAACATATGCCGAAAGGCATGCTGTTGCGCTCTTACTGGTGGGCGACAGACCTCTCTGATCCACAAGGAGCATATAGTTTTCGCCGCTATTTCCAAGCCATGGGCTTGCAAGGCACTGATCCCTTACCTGTCGAAACGTTTATTGATTATGCCCTTTGGTTTCAGAAACAGGCTGTGCCAGATGTCGATGAGACCTATGTCACCTGCGTCGAGCGCGTAGAGCCGCATTTTCTGGTGACGTTGGCGGACGGGCGCATGGTGCAATGTCGTGTCGTTGTGATGGCTCCAGGGTTACACTATTATCGCTATTGTCCGCCAGAGTATGCTCATATGCCTTCTGAGCTGGTATCGCACTCGTCAGAGCATCATTATCTGGATATATTTACAGGTAAAGAAGTGGCTGTCGTTGGTGGTGGGCAAGCCGCACTTGAGACAGCGGCTTTACTGCATGAAAATGGGGCCAAAGCTTATCTGGTCACGCGCCATCCTTTGCGCTGGATTCCCTATGCCAATACGCGCATTCCCACGCCGTTGCGCGAACTGCGTGCGCCGAAGGCGGGGATGGGAAGTGGCTGGCTTAACCTCTTACTTGAAAAGTACCCATATGCATTTCAGCGCTTGTCACGTCATATGCGTGATTATGTGCTGACAACCCGACATGGTCCAGCTGGTTCTCCCTGGCTAAAGAATAGAGTGTTTAATAAGGTGGCCATACAGGAGCAGAAGCTGATTGCGAAGGTTGAAGAGGCTGATGGACGTGTTTGTTTAACTTGCGCCAATGGAGAAATAGTAACCGTCGATCACGTTATTCTGGCGACAGGCTATCGGACTGATCTCGCTCGTTTGCCGATGCTGCATCCGCTGTTGCGCTCCGCGATTCGCACTTATATGAAGTCGCCGGAACTCAACCCCTGGTTTGAGAGCAGTGTGCCGGGCCTCTATTTTATTGGCTTTTCCGCAGCCCGTAGTTTCGGCCCTTTCTATCGTTTTGTGATTGGCGATGCCGCTGCGGCCAGACGGGTGACAGCCGCAATTGTGCGCCAGGTGGCTCATTCGAGACGATAAAATGAATCTAAAAGCGAGCAAGAAACTATGCGTAGACGAATCTTAATCGCGTTGGCAGCTTTTCTTTATTATAGCGGGCTGGTTGGGATTGCTCGCTGGTGGACTAGGCGTGCCCAGGCACGCCTGGTCATTCTCAATTATCATCGCGCTTCTGGTGGAGACTTACGTGGTCATTTGCAATACCTGCGCCGCTACTATCGTGTCATGCATATTGAGGCCGCTCTTGAAGAACTCTATGCCGCCCGCAAAGAGCAACGACACACGTCTTCCGGTAAGACGGTTGTGGCCGTGACATTTGATGATGGCTACCGCGATAACTATACACATGGCTTTGCGCTAGCTTGTGAGCTGCAAACGCCTATGACTATTTATCTTGTGCCGGGTTATATCGAGAATGGGCAGCGTTTCTGGTGGTTTGAGGGAAAACGTTTAGTGCAGAGTGCGCAGGTGCAGGAGGCAAGCGTTGAGGGCTTGACCTACCATTTGCAGCAAGAGGACGAACGTGCGGCACTCGCCAGTCTGATTGATCGTCGTGTCCGCTTTGCGCACTCCGTTACGGAACGCGAAACGTTCTTAGCCACGATGCGAGCGGTACTTGTGGCGTCTTCATCCGTTGTAGAAGAAGAACAACCAGAATTGCCGTTGACTTGGGAACAGGTGCATGAGATGGAACAGAGTGGATGGGTCTCTTTTGGCGCACATACGATGCACCATCCCATTTTGTCCTATCTGACTGATCCCGCTGAGCGAGAGCGTGAGTTACGTGAGTGCCGCATGTGCCTGGAAGATATATTGGGACATGCAGTGCATACATTTGCTTATCCCATCGGGCAGCAGCAACATATTGGCAGTGAAACGGTGACAGCTGTGCGACAGGCTGGATATACATGGGCAGTGACGACGCACTACGGCATTAACACGCCCACGACTGATAGATTGACCTTGCAGCGTGTGGAAGTCGATGTTGATCAACACTGGCTGGTCGTTGCGGCAGCGACGGCAGGCCTGTGGGGCTTTATTGCACGGCTGCGCTGGTTGCCTGCGATTCGCAAACGTTTTACAAATTCCAGGTAAAATGAGGTGGCAGATGTCGGAAGTAGCCTTTTATGTGCATCCCGAGGCGGATGTTTCACCGGAAGCGCACATTGGTGCAGGAACACGTATTTGGCGGCATGTGCATATCCGTGAACATGCTCGTTTGGGTGAGTCATGTAATGTGGGAAAAGGCGTGTATATTGACGCGCATGTTACTATTGGCTCACGGGTAAAAATACAGAACAATGTCTCGCTCTTTGAGGGCGTGACGATTGAGGATGGTGTGTTCATTGGCCCGCATGTATGTTTTACAAATGATTTGCAGCCACGTGCAATTACACCCGATGGCAAACTAAAAAGTGCCGACGATTGGATGATTACGCCCACGCTTGTGCATTATGGAGCCTCACTGGGGGCAGGCTCAGTCATTGTTTGTGGTATCACGATTGGCTCCTTTGCCTTGATTGGAGCCGGTGCCGTCGTGACGAGAGATGTTCCCCCTCATGCTCTTGTCTTTGGTAATCCTGCGCGCCTGCATGGCTATGTGTGTCGCTGTGCGAATCGCTTGACCGATGTTCACGAGCAAGATGGCGTGTTGATCGGGTGGTGCGATGCGTGCCAGCTGTCATGTCGAATGGGAGCATAAGCGTCAGTGGTATATCGGGCAGACCCCTTTAGTTCTTCCTGGCAAGGTTCTTTGCCTGATCTTGCCAGGGTCGTTTATCATATCAAACGCTTGCATCTCTTTGGTCGGCTCTCGTTACGCAATACAGAGCGTTTGAGCATTGCGCATCTCTATTTTCGTGCTGGCAAACTCGTCCATATTGTAGGAAACCGTGGCGACGCGCACGCCATTTTACTCGAGCTTCGTGCTTGGAGACAGGGGTTTGTGCGCTTTGACCGCGGCACAATTACCGAAATTGGTAATTTGGGTGAAGGGTATGAACACGTATTAGATGATGTTCTCTTGTTTTTGGGGCAACAGGGCATTATTTCTCTACCTGTTCAGTCTGCATCTCCCCCGCTAGACACACAAGATCAGCCCAAATCGCTCTTTATTGATAGTGAGCTGGTGATAACTGCGGAAGCGAAACAGTTAATGACACCCTGGGAATGGCGTGTCCTGGTAGAAGGAACGCGGCGCATTTCTCTTGCTGTTGCTCATCTGGTTGGTCCTCATGAAGCCCTCAAGGTGCTACAAGATATTCTTGATGATTGTGCGGCGGCCTTCCCTGCCTTTGCTAGCCTGGAAATTGCTCCTTCTGGCTACCTGCGTGTTGCAGATAACTCTCCTTTAGATAGCATGCCGCGTGAAGATTTACTGGAAGGATTTGCAGCCTTAATCGCAATATGCCAATATTTCTGTTCGCCGATGATTGGCGAACGTGCCGCTCATCGCTTAGTAGTGCAGGCACTACGCGAGACGGGGCCAATGCTGGCGCAACTTGGTGTGTTTCAGCCGGATAGTCGTTTGCTATCTGGCGAATAGTGAGCGTATTCCATCTTTCCTATCCCGCTTGACAGAACATCTGAGCGATGAAATACTAGAGCTTGAAAATAACAATGATGGCTTTTATGCTTCATCGGTAAGGTTGGTTTTGTATGAAGGGTCCTTCTGATTCCCTTTTTTCTGTGCCTCGCATTGATTACTATGAAAATGTGATTCTATCATTAATACAGATTCGTGACCAAAACTCTTCGGGACGCTTGTCGATTCGGAATGTGGAACGTTTTGGCTTAGCTCATCTCTACTTCCAACGAAGCCGTTTGACGCATGTTGCAGGTGATAAACGGCATGCGGAAGAGGTGTTACAAGAGTTGTTGACATGGTCGAAAGGCCAGGTCCGTTTTGATACAGCCGTCGTTGTTGACCATGAGACATTAACATGGCAGCAGACGGATTTATTTGCACACTGGTTGGCATTGCTGGAGATGCGTGGCGCAACATATAGTATCACCCATGCACAAGTTACAGGCCTGGCGCGCCAGTTGACCCAAGCGTTGCCACAAAAACCTATCACGTTGCCGGAGAGGATTGCGCACTACGAAGAGCATGAGATCGTGACGCAAGAACAGCAATTACAACGCTTTAGTGAAAGCGTTTCGCTGCTTGTCGAGCGCACACTGCCTGCTGAGCAGCGTGAGCAATTGCTGCATCTTTCCACAGTTGCGGTGCAGCGTGCCGGACGGATTGTGCGGCGTGCAAGCCATGCCGCGCAAGAATTGACCACACGCTTGGCGAAAAATTTGCATGAAGATGCCTGAGCGCATCTGTTGAGTAGATCGGTGATGGCAGAGCGCAGCTAATCTGGGTTCCTGCCATCACCAACGCCGATGTTTTGCGTGTGCCAACATAAATGGAGACAAACATCTCATCAGAGTTTTGCTATTCTGTCTGTGGAGGGCTTTCGATCACTTGCGATGGGTTGATAATATGGGGGAAACCATCATGGCAATCAACAAGATATTTTGAGGAAAGGTCGCTGGTGGATACTTTTCCCAATGTTGTATGATATCCTCTTGAGAGATATTTACGATTTACAACTGCTTTAGCTGCTAAAAGAATATAAATGATTTCTCCAGTGTATTTCTGCTCATGTTCTTCAATCGTGATACGCTCACCGAGTTGATGCGCACCCGCCTGCATTGGCCCGAAGAGTCGTGTGAGATGCTGTTCATCGCGCACATCAAGCTCATAGTGTTCATAAACACGTTGTCCATTTTTGATATATTCTGCGATAGCTATGCGTTTATCAGTGTCGAGCGTGATGACCCAGAGACTTAAAAACTCCTGTGGCTGTACAACTTCAACCGGACTCCAGATTAATGCCTTGAGACTCGGATGGGCATGCATGGTTTCCAGAGCAGCGCGCTCAAACAATTTGATTCTGACGCGGCGGAGAATGGAGTCGCTATCGAGTTGGCTGAGATTTAAGAGGTCGGATATTGTGATAGACTTCACCGTTACATTGGCGCGCATGCCCGCGCTTTGCCAGTCAATGGGATCGAGGGTGATAGAGAGCTTTTCGCAGATAGCCATAAGCTGGTGTGCCTGCTGACATGCCTCTTTTTGCTCTTCAGCACTTTTTTTATGTAAGTAGGTCATATGGTTATGACTCCTCGATGCTTTATCCGTGTTCAGCTATGTTGAGATCGAAAGGAGAACGCTTCTCCGGTGAATGCCATAGCTGTGCTTACCTTTCTTCGCTTGGGCTTTGCACCCAGTGACCATATTGTTCATCGAGCTTTTTTTGTTTTGCATTCATGCCATCGGCATACTGAGAGGCATCGTGACCGATGGTGAATGAGCGGATAATGCGATCATCTGGCTCCGGTCCGCCGTCGGCAGACAGGCGTTCCCTGATCACAAAAACCTGTTCGGAGATGCGTTGGACATAGTAGCGGTCTTCTTTCATCGCGCTTCCTGTGGTGCGTTCCCAGAGAGAAACCTTTGGGGGTTCTTGCTTATACATACGTTGCTTTGTTCACTTCCTGTGTTCATAGAAACACTGAGCATTGTAGCCCTATTTTGTCTGTGCATGAAGCACGGAAGCAAGGGCAACATAGATGCCCCCCTTCGTCTTCATCTCATATTCCAGAGCCGGTGCGCACTGGAGCAAGCCCATCGGCTTTGCTGAAGTCTACATCGGACACATTTGCTCTATCGAAATTTGCTTTGCTGACAAGGGAACCTTGCATGTCGGCCCCACGTAGATCGGCATTGCTGAGGTCAGCCTCGGTCAGATTGGTGCGGCAGAGAATGGCCCCTCTGATATCTGCACCACGCATGCGTGCTTTCTGCAATTGAGCATCGCTCAGGTTAGCCTCTCTGAGATTGGCTTGCCGTAAATCTGCTAAACGCAAGTCTGCGCCGCGCAGGTCTGCGCCTTGTAAATTGGCTGCAGTGAGATCTGCTTCGTGCAGGTCTGCGCCACGTAAATCTGCTCCATGCAAATCCACGCCATGAAGGTCTGGCTCGGAAGCCTGAATATCAGAATAGGTCTGTCGCCATTTGTCCCAATGCGTTTTCCCCGCTAATAGGAGATCAAGCGGCTTTTGCGTCGCCATAACATTCCCCTCCTTAATGTGTAATACCGTCTACAGCATATCTACAAGCATTCTCCAGGAAGAAACGTTCTTCTTTACTGTTCCTCTGTGTCTCTCAGCGGCAACAAAGATGACACACATTCTCACAAAACCAGAGAGGAGAGAAGTAGGTGAACTATTGCACTTTCATGATGGAGATGAGTGCCAAGTGCCTTTTCATACGAGGAGCATAGCTCGTAAAACATCTATACGACCCTTTAAATATATACTATTTTTGACCAAAATGCAACATTTATCAAAATGACACACGAGATTGCTATGAGGCTTTGTCGCTTGCCAACTTTTGTGAGAGGAAAGCAGCCCGAGACTCCTCCGCCTTGTCAAAGGGGAGGAGTCTCGGGCTGCTTTCCTTTTTCATTTACTCGACCTTGCTGCGTTGACATAGGGATGTACTCGCAAGGGCGAGTATTGCGCTTATCTGGCGTATGTACGCACTGGTGTTGCGCGGGAAACCCTCTTTTTCGCCCTGCGTGGCAAGCTTGCTGGCTGCTGATTGTTTGTCCTTGGGCGCGCTTGTCGGCTGCGTTCCTGATCTGGGGAGAAGTGTCTGCGGACTCGTGGTGGCCTTGACTCGTCATGCTGCGCGTATTCCTGGACCACTGGAGCCTCTAGCTGCGTATGCGATGTTGGGGCAATCGCCTCCTCATCGATAGTGAGCCGCTGCAACGAGACTGTCTGACCTAAGTTGTGCGCCATGCGTCGCCATTTGGGAACATCAGAGGGAACCAGTAGCGTAATCGCCTTCCCTTGTCGCCCCATTCTGCCTGTACGACCAATACGGTGCGTGAAAAGATCGCTCGACTCTGGTAACTCATAGTTGATGACCTGGTAGATACCCTGAATATCCAGCCCCCGTGCGGCTACATTGGTGGCAAGCAAGGTCTGTACCTGCCCAGCACGGAAGGCGGTGAGTACTGCCTCTCGTGCACTCTGGCTCTTGTTGCCGTGTAGCGTTCCCACGGTAAACCCAAGCTTGCTGAGTTGTTTCCCTAATTTCTCAACGCCGAATTTCGTCCTGCCAAAAATGAGGCTACTTTCTCCCTCTGTTGAATGCAACAGGGTACAAAGCGCGGCTATTTTCTGTTCCTGTGGAACCTGGTAAGCAATCTGTTCAATAGAGCTTTGCTCACCAGCCGCGCGTGTAATATTAATAGTGACAGGATTTTTCAGGAATTTTTTCTGTAGTTTTACAACCCAATCGGGTATTGTTGCGGAAAAGAGGGCCATTTGGCGTGTCTCTGGCGTGGTTGCCAGTATCTCTTCAATAACGGGCGCAAAACCACTATCCAGCATTTGATCAGCCTCGTCCAGTACACACATGCGCAACTGGCTCAGCACCAAACTGCCGCGTTTCAAATGATCCTTCACGCGCCCTGGCGTGCCGACAACGATCTGCGGCCCATAGCGCAGTGCTGAGATTTGACTACCATAGGGCCGCCCCCCTACGAGTAATGCCATCGAAAGCCGTCGGCTGGCGGCCAACTTCGCTAGCACTGCGTTTACCTGGAGAGCCAATTCACGTGTGGGGACAAGGATGAGTACTTGTACGGCACGCTGATCTTTGGCGACTCTCTCTACCAGGGGAATGCCGTAGGCGAGTGTTTTGCCGGAGCCGGTGGCTGATTGCCCGACCAAGTCACGTCCAGCTAGCAGTGCCGGGACTGCCTCCGCCTGAATAGGCGTCGGCTCTGTGATCTCCATGTTTGCTAGTACCGCAAGTGTGGCGGGCTGCAAATGGAGGTCGTGAAAAGAAGACATAGAAATCCTTTCGACCAATGCGCTCCTTGTTGGAGCAGTAGAGCTCGCTGAAGGCACAGTGCCAACAGGGAGTACCAGGAGCAGGCCGTAGGATACGGGAGCAAAGCTGCTAGCTGATATTCAGTATAAACATGTGTGCAGGAAGGAGTATTCTAGAGAGGATTGCTCAGAACTCTTTAGCGTCTTTACAGCGGAACAGGAGATGCTAACAGCCTGTTCTATACGATGCAAACAGTTATAACCATTGCAGTATACTTGTTTTGGGACAAACCGTCAAGTCAAATGCAAAAATTGCCAGCAACCCTCTTGTAAACTTCCCCCGGGAGTCGTTACGTTGGTTCCATTGATGTTACTGCTGACAACACATCAGATGTCACTACCGTGCAGACAGAGGTGCGACAGATGCTGGAACAACGGCATAATATCACCAACCCGGCCAATGACGATTTTACCATTCAGAATCAGTCCCAAATTCTCCAAACAGCTCAGGCGACCTCGCAGACCCTGACAATTTTGTTAGTGGGTGTCGCTTCGATCTCCCTGGTTGTTGGCGGTATTGGTACTATGAACATCATGCTCGTCTCCGTTACAGAGCGTACCCGTGAAAAATGAATTACTGAAGGTTATTGACGAAGAGAACGTGTTCTCTTTTTTATACCACCTGTTGGGCATCGGTGTTGTTCGGTGTTGTATAGTAGAAAAAGTATCCAGAAAAAACCCGGAAAGCTCTTGATCAATATGTATGTCTCCATCTGAAGATGCGCATTGTCTCCCCATAGGGCAACAGATGACATTCTGTTGCCCTATGGGGAGAACAGAGCCATGAAACGAAAGAAGGAGGAATCCACATGACGGACACAACATTACATGACGGAAGCACCATCGAGATCGAGGTTGAGGGAGAAGGCCCAACTTTGCTGTTGCCTGTGAATCCATATCCGGTCACTGGGCCGCAGGCTGAAGCCATGCGAGCGTGGGGGGCCGATCCGGCACTGGGTCACGCGCTGATCAAGGGACTGAGCGACGCCTTTCGCGTGGTGGCCTTCGACTATGAAGGAGCGTGCCTTCGTCTCCCGAAGCCGAACACCTTGACACCGGCTAACGTCGCACGCGATCTGATCGCGGTGGCCGATGCGGTGGGGGCTGATCGCTTTGCCTACTATGGCTACTCCTGGCTTGCACTGATTGGGCTGCAACTCGCCCTGCGGACAGATCGCCTATCGGCACTCATCATGGGCGGTTTCCCACCGTTAAGCGGACCCTACGCGGCGATGTTGCGTGTCACCACCGCCGCCCATGAGATGGCGATTGAGGCGGCGGCGAAAACAGATGAAGGAGCCGCGGCTCAACAGGCTGTCGTTGAAGTGGGAGATTGGTCTAGCGTGCAGGTCACCGTGCCGCCAGAGCAAACGCAGCAGTTCGTTACCCTGTATCAGGCATTGGAAGGCTTCGATGACCGTGCGGCTCAGGCGCACATCACCTGCTCACGCCTCTGCTTTGCGGGGTCGGCAGACGAAATCCAGTATGGTCCAAAATGGGGCGACGTGTTGGTCAGCATTGCGGGGCCGATCATAGCCGAGCGCGCTGAGCTGAAAAGCCTCGGTTGGGAGGTGTGCGTGCTCGATGGGCTGGATCATCTACAAGCCATGCAGGCGAAGCAGGTGGTGCCGATTCTGCGTTCGTGGCTGACGTCTCAGCGTTGGTCATAAGCTGTTTCCCCTGTAAGGATCCTCCTCCACAAAAAGTGGAGCAAGATCGGCTTAATTTTCTGCCGACAAGCGGAGCTTGAGCAAGGAATGTGAGCAAGAGTACACCAACCTTCTCTAGCAGCAGACGCGTGCGTGACTGAGATGTTGCAAGCAGGACATCCATCGTACCGCGTTCCTCCTCTCCGCGCACCAGACGAGTACCGGCCAGAATTGGCCAGATACTGAGTAAGAAATGTATGAAGGGAATGTCGCACTCTGTCAAACGTCATCCGAAACGTTTTATGAACGGACGGGCAACCGCATTGAGTGGAGGGCAGGGCGTGATAAATCACGCCCCTACGAAGATAACATGCATAATATCATTGTAGGGGCGTGATTTATCACGCCCCATATGCAGCTTTTCTACGATGCATCAATAGGTGTAATCGTGCATGACACACAGCGTTGGCAGAGGTTTCGAGGCATCGCGTCTGTGCCCGTGAGCCAATGATGTTTGTTTCTCTCTGGCACGGTCGATGGAGCAGGGCATACTTCTGCTTGGCCACGACGGACGCGATGAATCGGCTCCTACGTCTTTTACCACAGGTAGAGTTTATGGCGAAAGAGGGCGTTTTCATCCGCATACCAGACGCGCAGAAACGCAAGCACCAGGTCGGAGTTTTCTCTTTTGTGCTGATCGAGTACGACAAAGAATAGTAGCTGACGGATGTACTGTTGTCAAGAGGAACGTGGGTGGTATCAGAGGCGTTTGTTTAAGCCTGCGATATACTCAATTTTCCTCTTGTCTGAATATGTCGGGCGATGTTATGATGAGTGCAGAGAAAGCGACTGAGACGAAGGTTCAACTCCCTCTTGACAAGAAAACCTGTGCCTCCTGGTGATAGAGTGTCATAGGATCCTTGGAAGAGAGAAGAGAGAATGAATGTTTCACTAGAAAGCAGGAAGACTATGACTGAGGCTGAGACACCTGTGCCAGAAAGGAACTGGGCTGGCAACTACACGTATCGGGCGCAGAAGTTGTACCGACCGACGACGATTGAGCAGGTGCAGCAGATTGTGGCTAACGCTGCCAGCGTGCATATGTTGGGCTCGCGGCACTCATTTAACGACATCGCTGATTCCTCGGTATTGATCTCGCTCGAGAACCTACCTGCTGACGTGATTGTCGACCATGAAGCCCATACGGCCTCTTTCAGTGGAGGGGTGAAGTACGGCGATTTGGCCAAGACATTGAACAAGGAGGGGGTGGCCCTGCACAATCTCGCCTCGCTACCTCATGTCTCCGTTGCTGGTGCCATCGCCACGGCGACTCATGGCTCAGGTGTCACCTGCGGCAACCTCGCTACCGCTGTCGCGGGGCTGGAAATCGTGACGTCCAGCGGGGAGATCGTCAAGGCCTCTAGAGGAGACCCCGACTTCGATGGTTTGGTCGTCGGCTTGGGTACCCTTGGGGCCGTTGTCCGCATTACCCTGGATGTGCAGCCTGTCTATGAGGTGAGGCAGCGGGTGTTCGAAAGCCTCACATGGAAGGCTTTCTACGACCACTTCGACGCAATCACCTCCTGCGGCTACAGTGTCAGCATTTTCACCCGCTGGGGCCAGACCCATGAGCAGGTCTGGGTCAAGAGCCGGATGGATGAACCGGACCGGAGTGAAGCTGACCTCTTCGGGGCAGTTGCTGCAAGGGTTGATCGGCATCCCATCATCGAATTGGATCCGACCCCTTGTACACCGCAATTGGGCAGGCCTGGCCTCTGGTCCGATCGCTTACCGCATTTCCGCATGGGCTACACACCCAGCAACGGCCAAGAAATCCAGTCAGAGTACCTTTTGCCGCGCCGCCATGCGCTGGAGGCTATAGAAGCGGTGCGTGCCCTTGCAGATAGGATCCGACCACTTTTGCTTGTGAGCGAGATTCGTCGGGTGGCTGCTGATCGGCTCTGGATGAGCATGAACTACGAGCAAGACTCCGTTGGCATCCACTTTACCTGGAAGCGTGAGCCAGAAGCTGTCCAGCAGATGGTTGCCCAGATCGAGGGGGTCCTGATCCCGTTCCAGGCACGCCCACACTGGGGCAAAGTTTTCCAGGCGAACGCAGCAACCATCGCCCCGCTCTACAAGCGTCATGCCGACTTCGTCAGCTTGCAGAAGCGACTTGATCCGCGTGGCGCGTTCTGCAACTCCTGGTTCAAGACCTCCTTGTTGTGAGCGCATTCCTGATCCTGTTGCCTATCAACGCTCGTGTGACTCGGGTCGCCATCCTTCCTCTTCTGGTCATAGTAGTATTCGTATGACGAGCAAGCATCACACTAGAACACTACTGTGCCTCCTCTAAACAAGCGACGAAGTGTTGTGTGAACAGCGGGAAGCGCAAGGGAATAGTTTCCGCGTTCGCTTTGCGAGCGTTGGAGACCATCAACGAAAAACGATTTTGGCAAAGAGAGGAAGAACATGGAAAGCAAAACAAAAAACAGAAAGACGCAGGAACAGGTTGCGCGGATGGTTGGGAAGGCCTTTGGCGGGATCACACTTGCAACCGGTGAAGATGCGGTATGTGAGTTAAAGGAGGGATGGTTTAATGCTGCATATAACGTCCGACTATCTGACGGGAGGGAGGTGATCGTAAAGATCGCGCCGCTCAAGGATGCTGACGTTCTGGCATATGAGAAGAATATCATGGTGACTGAGGTGGCTGCTTTGCACTTGGTGCGTGAGAATCCGGCCATCCCCGTGCCGAAGATTTATTATTTTGACACGGCCCGAGATGTATGTGACTCAGAATATTTCTTCATGGAGAAGCTGAGCGGGGACAACTACGAGCATGTAAAAGGCTCATTTTCTCCATTGATGCAGGCGCAGATCGACCAGCAGATTGGCGCGATTGTCCGGGAGATCAACGGTTTTACGGGCACGTATTTCGGCTATGATGGAAACAGTGACCTGCGCGGTAATACCTGGAAAGAAGCTTTTATCAAGATCATGGATTCGGTGCTGGAAGATGGCTCCAGGAAACATGCGGATTTTGGCTATGCCATTGACGAAATCCGTGAAGCCATCCTGAAACATGCACCCTCCCTGGAGGCTGTCACCACGCCGCAGCTGGTCCACTGGGATGCCTGGGACCTGAATTTCTTTGTCAAGGACGGCAAGATCACCGGTATCCTCGATTTTGAGAGGGCACTGTGGGCCGACCCCTTGATGGAGGCGCAATTCCGGGCATTAGCCTTTGGGGGGGTCTCCGCAAGCATGCGGGGATACGGCAAGACCACCTTCACGCACGAAGAGGAGGAAAGATGCCACTTGTACACGCTGCATCTCGCCCTGGTGATGAAAACGGAATGCTATTACAGAAATTATGATTCTGACTTTGCCAGCAATCTGTCAAAGCGGCTGATGGTGCCAACTCTGAACTGGCTGCAGGAGAATTAATCTTCCGTGCATGGGTCCTCAACGCACTGAACCTGGCGAAGAGCGAAAAAGGAGTCGCCGTAGAGAAAAAAGAGAGGTATGTATGTTATACTCTGTGTTGTAATGGCATGCATAGGATACTGAGTGACGCTATCGCACTGTATCGTGGGGGTGCAAACGATGAGCAATCAGGAAAAAGTCTCGCGCGCTAACGAACCTCACACTTCTCCATCTCCCATACAATCGCAGCCTGAGCTAGCTGTGCAGCAACAACCTGCTCCGATGCAGGCATATCAGCGTGTCCGCTCCCCTATGCACGTCTCATCTCCTGATGATGTGCGTGTGCTACAACGTACTGTGGGCAATCAAAGCGTACAGAAATTGTTTGGCGTAACGACACAACGTCGGAGCAACCCCCCTGCTCAAGAGACAGCACAACCAGTGCAACGTAAAGAAAACACCACGGGTTTGCCGGATGCCTTGAAGGCTGGCATTGAAGCTCGCTCTGCACTTTCTCTGGACGATGTGCATGTTCACTATCATTCCTCTCGACCAGCGCAAGTGCAGGCATTGGCCTACACGCAAGGAACAGATATTTATGTGGGACCAGGGCAGGAGCAACACCTGGCACATGAGGCATGGCACGTCGTGCAGCAGAAGCAGGGAAGAGTGCAGGCAACGTTGCAATCGAGGGGGGTAGCGATCAATGATGATGTGGCGTTGGAGCGAGAGGCTGATGTGAAGGGGAAGCTGGCGGTTGACATGCGGACTGGCCCAAAAATGCCAGGTACCTCTCAAAAAGGAACGAGAGATGAAATAGAAACGCCTGTTGTGCAGAGGGTATTACATGTAACAAACGCGCAAAACAACCCTATTGGTCCACTGAGTGACAACCAGAAGAAGAGATTGAGGCAGAGGCACAATGCGAATGCTAAAGCCATAAGAAAAATCGGGGATTGGATAAACGATAATAATCAGCATCAATATACTACATGGAGAGAAGTTGTAGAGGCGGCACAAGGGGTGCTTGCCTTAGAAGGAAGTGCATTATATCCTCTAAGCTATCCGCAAGCGAGAGGTGGCGGATTAAGTTTGTCTGAATTTCCTACAAGACAGGGACATCAACTGGACAGAGGTTTGTACGATTGGCTACAGCAGGGAAGAAATCTGGAAGATGTCACAGCTATCGCACAATCATCTATGGTAAGTGGGAATGGTACGATCAGCATAGATAGACATAGCCCTATTTTTAACCTGTTACTTAATTATGTATTAGATAACCATCGGAGAAAACCGTATGTCACCGACTATTTTCATGAGAGCAAGCCTACAATGAAGGCATTGATGGCAAACGAAAATACCTTATTGAAGATGTATCATGTTGTAGCTGGTATTCTGGGAGATTTGAGACATGTAGTGGCTTCTTACGGTATTCATGAGCGGCCGAGGATTGTGCAGATTATAAGCATAGAGGTAGTTGTTAATAAGAGGATTTCCGATGCTTACAATGAGGCAAAAAGACAACTACACCATGCCAATATGCCACCGAATGAAAGATACCTGTTTTCTGGGTATCGACGAAACGTTCAGGATATTTTGATACGGGGAGGACATCGACCAGATATAGGGCCGTATGTTGCAGGAAGCTATGGTAAGGGTCATGGAGCTTTAGGGCGAGGGGCATATTTAACGGACAGAATTGATAAGGCGATCTCATATGCAGAAGAGGAAGCACAAGGTGGGCGGGAATATACGGGTAGTGTTGTATTGAACAAGGTGATTTTGGGTAATATATATAGGGTTGAGAGGGGTCAAGAGCTAAGGCATGAACACCATAGTAACCTGGAGCGTCCCAGTCTGTTAAATGCAGGTATGAATAGAGTAAATACAGGTACAAGTAATACCTCGGACGTTTTAAGAGTCGAACAGTATGGTTCGATTATGGGTCGGCAGACATATGAGTCGGGTGGGTCTCTCATTACTGCTGCACGAAGTGCTGCTATTTTTGATTCCAATGAGTTCTTAGTCAGGAATGCAGACCAGATATTCCCACAGTTTATTATCCATTATAGAATTAGAAAGTAGCAGAGTACGTTACTTCGCTTGCTCATTTCTATGATAGACATGGCTTGTCAGGTAGATATGTGTAATTTAGCCCCCCAAATAAAAGAGACGCCAGCGTATGATAGATAAATGAACATGCATTGTACATATATATCAGCTTTCTAAACTGCTAGAGAAGTTGATAGCAACAGAAGTGTTGTTATGACTTCACCAGGAGGTATCAATGGACTCGTTATACCCACACGAACAAGATGCGCTGGCTGCTCTTGGCGAACCATTGGTGCTAGCGCATCTGTTGAAAGAGGGATTGGCGGCTGTACAGCGAGAACGTTATGCAGAAGCTGGTGCGCTTTTTACCGTTGTCCGTGCGCATCTTCCCCCTGAACATCTCGCCATCATTGCGCTGCTGGACGCATTTTTGCTTAGCAATACTGATTATCAGCAGGTGGAGCAGGAGCTACAGGCGATAACTGCGCGTTTTGTTGAGGCGCGTGCCACGCAGCGCGTGCATGTTACTGCCCTGGTGAAACCGCTCTCAGCGTGGGTAGAGCGCATACAGGCGTGCGAGGCACAAAGCGTTGCATATGATTTGCAGGCTCTCTCTGCTTTACCGTCTTCAGTGCCTGTAACGCTGCCGCAAACCTCTCCACTGCCACGACTTCATCTCACTGAGGAGAGACAGGATGCCGAGGGATTGTCCGTGACGTGCTTCGGACAGTTCATAGTACGCCTGCATGGACAACCGATTGTATTGTGCGCGAACAGGAAAGGCCAGGCGATCATGCGCTATTTAGTGGCTGCGGAGACCCATAGCGCAACCAGCGACATGCTGCAAATGCTCTTCTGGCCCGAAGACGAGGCAGAGACGGCACAGCATAAATTGCATATCGCGGTGAGTAGCTTGCGTCGTTCTTTGCAGCAGGGAGATATGTTTAGCTCAGGAGCGCATTATATCACGTATAAAAACCATAGCTATGCACTTAATCCAGCGATTCCGCTGCATACGGATGTGGATAGTTTTCTCGCGTATTATCAGCAAGGGCTGCACCAGGACGGGGAGCGTGTTGCATGCTATGAACGTGCGTGTCGGCTCTATACTGGTCCCTTTCTGAGCGAGGATTTGTATGCCGATTGGTCATCCTTGCAACGCGAACGCATCTGTCGTAGCTATATGAGCATGTGTAATGTGCTTGCCCACCATTATTTTCAGGCCAGACGTTATGAAGAAGCGGAGAACTGGGCGACGGCGATGCTGAAAGAGGACAAATGTAATGAGGCCGCGTACCGCCTGCTCATTCAACTCTATGTTGCTCAAGGGCGTCGTCATGATGCCATCCAACAGTATCGTCTCTGCGAACAAGTATTGTTGCAAGAGCTGGGGATCAGACCGCTTGCTGAAACGCGGATTGCTGTCGAGCAGGTATGACAGGATTATTTCATCGGCTACTTGAGATAGTTATTACAGAGCGAAGAGAGAGTGAGAATAGAGACCCTCATGGTATAGTAAGACGATTGAGTGAGAGCCAGTTGTATAGGAAGGAAGCTTGCTGAAAATGTCTATACCACCTCATCTACGAGCCTGCTTATGGATGCGGAACGTGGCACTGCGATGAGCGAAGAGACGCTCTCTGTGCTTATGCAGTGTCGTGTTGATGCCGTTACTCGTGTATTACATATTCAAATGGTGAATGTTGATACGGGAGAAGTGGTATCGTGCAGTGATAGCTCCTTTTTGCTACGGGTGACGGTAGATACGCAACTGGCGACGGTGCGCTGTCTGGTACGCCATATTGGCAGTGGAGATGAGGCTCATGTACAGTCCGGTTTGAATATGTTGGGGTTTATGCAGGCCCATCTTTTGATGGATTGAGAGGATGAGCAGTCATCTGTAAAAAAGGACAGGATAATAGGTACAAAGGATTGGTAACGTGAGCAACTTTGATGCGGTTTGGGCGGTGAGCAAGACATTACAAGTGCTGCTTACGCAGCAAATAGAGATGGACCCGCTCTTTACACAAAAGATTCCCGTGGTGTTGGAGTCGCCGAAGACCATTAGGGCGGCCAATAGCACCGTGGAGGGTGGCAGCCTCTCGATCTGGCTCTATCGCGTGGTACGGAACGAGTTTTTGCTCAACCGTCAGCCACCGCGCACCGCGACGGACCGCGTAGCGCATCCTGGGATACCACTCAATTTGCACTATCTAGTTACACCGATGCATGAGACAGCGGATATGCAGCAAACCGTTCTGGGCAAGGTGTTACAGGTATTCAACGATCATATGCTTTTGCGCGGCAGTGATCTTCAGGAAGCGTTACAGGAGAGTGCGGAAGAGTTGCGGCTCTCATTGGAGACGTTGAGTCTGGAAGAACTGACGCGCGTGTGGGGTGCGCTCTTTGAGCCGTACCAGCTTTCAGTTTCCTATAGTGTGCAGGTTATTACCATCGATTCGGCTCTAGAGCCGATCAAGGTAATACCGGTTGAATCTCGACAAAGTGTGTAGCAGCGTGTTCGCACGTGGAAAGCAGTACTGACGTGTTCCAACCAGCGCAGACAGCAGGAATGTTCAAGCGACTTGCTCATGCTGTTAACTCTGCCTATCAGGTGCTGATCAGTGGCGTGGTGACGGATGAACTTACGGGTCAGCCGCCTATAGGCGAGTTGACAGTGGGGACAAGCAACGTGCAACTTGTGCCAAAAACGGTCGCTAGTGGACTCTTCTGTTTTGCCGGAGAGAGCAGGCGTCTCTTTCCCTTGCTGGCAACCCAAGACGCAAGCGTCGATTTTGCGATTACAGTTCCTGGCTATAGACCGTATCAGCATCAGGTAGCTATTCCTGCTGGGAGTAGCTTTCCATTGCCTGCTCTGCATATCATGCTGCAACGGATGCCGATAGGAATTGAGGGCTATGTCGTGGAGGTAACATCGGCAGGCAGCCGCCCACTTGCTTATGCGCGCGTGCGTTGCCTATCGGCAGGCAGTATAGCAGGCGTTACCACTGCTCTTGCCACGTTGCGTACAGCACTCCATTTTGCTCATGCAGCAGGTACAAGTGTACAGGCATGTCAATTGATGCAGACGAACCAGGCATCGCACCTTGCTAGTAAGGTAGCGATAGGAGCTAGCGTGCTGGTGTTATGGGATGAGCTAAAGCTGGCAGCGGGGGACGTGTTGTGTGTTGGCACTGAACGGGTGAGTGAGTATGTGGTTGTCGAGCACTATCGCCGTGATGCTCATCAACCACCCGTCGTACAGCTGACAAGCCCGCTAACATATAGCTTTGACGTGGGAACAAGCGTGCGATGTTGCACTGCTGTAGTATTGGAAGCGCAAACGACGTTGGCGCGTGCTGTCGAGAGGGGCGACGGCCTTTTATATCTTGTCGCAGCTTTAGAGCCTGCACCCTCTGCAACCGTTGCAGCTATTGATGCGCTCAAAATTGTCGATGGCGACCACGTGGAATATCACGCCCTGGACGGGCTGAGCGACGAGAGCGGTTACTATCGGCTGTATGGGATTGGTGGAGCGCAAGTGGTGACGTTAGGGGTGAGTACGGCAGAGATTACCGCACAGAATCAGACGATCAAATGGATGATTGCGTATGGGCAATCTATGACTAGTGTTGATTTTCGGCTGTTGCGTACAGTGTGATACTAGCGGCTTGCTTTGCTATTGCCGGAGAAAGAGGTCATTATGCCTGAGTATTTAGCACCGGGTGTCTATGTTGAAGAGGTAGAGACAGGCCCAGTGCCTATTGCAGGAGTTAGCACCAGCACGGCGGGTTTTGTGGGCATGACAGCACGTGGCCCGGTAGACGGGTTGCCTGTATTGGTCACAAGTTTTGCCGAATATACACGCACCTTTGGCGGCTATCTATCAGATATATGGAGCGACGGCAGTCTTTTACCAAAAGCGCAGAGCGTGTTGCCATATGCAGTGAAGGGCTTTTTTGATAATGGCGGTCAACGCCTCTATATCAAGCGTGTCGTAGCGAGCGATAACCGGCCTGCGAAGGCCGCTAGCAGTGCGGATACACTCAAAGGGGGGGTGATTGTCCGGCTCAAAGATGGTACATCGCCCAAGGGGGATAAAAAGACAAGTACAACGACGGTACAACTCAGTTCGCTGCGTGGCATTCAGAAGTCCACGACACTGACATTCTATCAGACCAAAGATGGTGTGACTCAATCTGAGAAATCCCCCGCTATTGAGTCCTATGACGATACGAAAAATCAGCTTGTCTTGAGTGGCGCACTTACCAATACCTATGACCCGAAATATACCTACATCGTGGCGACGACTGACCCGGCGGTCACAACATCACCCCTGACGATTACAACGTTACAAGGTGGAGCATATGGCAACGATCTGGTTATCAAAGTGGCTCCAGTGACAAAGGTGCAAAGGGTGGTAACCGCACCGACGATTGCAACACTGCTGGAAAGCACAAAAGGCTCCGGCACTTTCGATACGCTACAACTTGGTGCGGCAACGGGCTTTTATACGGGAGCGATTCTGGAAATCAATAAAGGTCAGACGAAGCTCTACAACAAGGTCAAAGCGATTAATGGCAATAATCTACTGCTTGAGAGTGCGCTCACCGCTGATGATTTGAAGCCTGACGCGGGTTCTACCAGCACGATTATCAGCACATGTGAGTTTAGTCTGATGGTTGCTTATGGGAATACCACTGAGAGCTATTCACCACTCACGTTGGACGCTGCGACTCCTTACTACGTGCTGAACCAGATCAACGGCATCTCTCAGTTCATTAGTGTTGCTCTCTCTGCACCAGATGCAAGCACCAATCCGTTCTCTTTTCCGGTCGCGGCCGATGGGCTGAATGTGGGACTGGTTGGTGGTAGTGATGGTGGCATACCCGGTTTTGACGACTACAAGGGCAATGGGGGTGTCCCAGGCAATAAAACGGGCATCCAGGCCCTTGAGGACATCGACGAGATCAGTATCGTTGCTGTCCCTGGTATCACCGATCAGGATGTTATCAATACGCTGATTATCCATTGCCAGCAACTCAAATATCGTTTTGCAATCGTCGATCCTGTTTATGATGCAGGGAATCCGCTTGAGGAGATTCAGGCGTGGCGAGATAACTATGATACCGAATATGCCGCGCTGTACTTCCCAAATGTCGTTGTGAGTAATCCACTAAGGGCGGGCAATATCGCTGTATCGCCGAGTGGTCACATGGCGGGTATCTATGCGTATGTCGATGATGCGCGTGGTGTCTACAAAGCACCCGCCAACGAGGTGATTCAGGGCATATTGGGACTGGACCTGACGATTAACAAGCGTGAGCAGGATATTCTCAACCCGCGCAATATCAACGTGTTGCGTGATTTCAGAACCGATGGGCGTGGCTTGCGTGTGTGGGGAGCTAGGTGTATGACGAGTGATACATTGTGGCAATACATTAACGTGCGCCGTCTCTTCATCTTTATCGAGAAGTCGCTGGATAAGGGGACGCAGTGGGTGGTCTTCGAGCCGAACGATTACCGCTTGTGGAACAGGGTCATTCAAAGCATCACGAATTTCCTCACAACGGTCTGGCGTGACGGGGCGTTACTGGGCCAGAAAGCGGAGGAAGCCTTTTTTGTCAATTGTGGGCTTGGCACGACGATGACGCAGGATGATCTAGATAATGGGCGGCTAGTTGTCGAAGTCGGGATTGCGCCCGTCAAGCCGGCCGAGTTTGTCATTTTGCGTATCAGTCAGACAGCTACTGGAGCAGCAAGTTAGTGTGAGTTAGCGCATGGTATGTGCTACAGGCGTATAGAGAGAAAGCGAGATGCTTGATGGCAACAGGAGAGAGAAAAGACCCGTATGTTGGCTATAATTTCCGCCTGGAGATCAGTGGCACCTCTGTGGCGGGATTCAGCGAGTGCAGTGGCCTGACTTTTGATACGGATGTCGTAGAGTACCGCGAAGGCAACGAGCAACGTCTGAGCGTTCGCAAGCTAATGGGACTGCGCAAATTTTCGCAGATCTCCTTGAAGCGTGGCTATACCGACAATAAAGACCTGTGGAACTGGTACAAGAATGTGCTGAATGGCGTGGCTGATCGGCGCAACGGCGCGGTTGTGCTGCAAGACGAACAGCATAAGGATGTGTTGCGTTGGGAGTGGACAGATGGTTGGCTCACCAAATATGAAGGACCAACCTTTAACGCGCACAACAACGATGTGACGCTCGAAACGATTGAAATCGCCGTAGAACATGTCGAATTGAAGTAGGAGCTACGTGAGCGTGTCGAGATGGAGCAAGGAGTAACGTATCATGCTTGGGTATGTCACGCCTGGTGTGTACTGTGAAATTGTCAATGACACGCCCGATGAGAGCGAAATTGGGCGTGTCGATATTGCGGCCTTTGTCGGCATTGCCAGGCGTGGGCCGCTCCACAGGCCCACCCTGGTGAACTCGATGACCCATTTTCAGGCAACCTTTGGCGACTTTATTCCTTATAGCCATTTAGCTTTTACGGTCAAAGCATTTTTCGAGAATGGTGGCACGCGCTGTTACATTGTGCGTATCGCCACCGATGCTGCCGCGTGTGCCAGTGCCGTGTTGTCAAACCAGGCGGATCATGTGGCACTGAAGATAGTTGCCAGTAGCAAAGGCACATGGGGGAATAATCTAGCTGTAATGTTGCGGCGGACCAGTACGTTTACGACGCGGTTTGTGCCAAAGCCCGCGGCTATCGTTGCTGCCAATGTGGCGCGTTCATCGGTAGAGTCAGTCGCGGGTTTTGCGGTTGGTTCGTTGGTACGCATCTTTCGTCAGGGCGATCAGCAAAGTATCTATCGTGTGGTCATGGATGTTTCGCACAAAGAGCATGCCTTGACGTGGCATACAGCATTAGAGCCAGATTATCTCGCTCTGGCCGTCGAGACTGCGGTACAATCGGAGGCCGTCTGGATAGAGCAGATCGAGTTTTCGCTGACGTTGTATCAGGAGAAACAATTGCCACAAACGTTTTCACATCTTTCGTTCGTGCCTTTTAGCGACCACTTTATTGAGCGAGTTCTCAGTCAACAACGTCCACCATTGCCGATTAATGTGTATGTCGATGAGTGTATTACACAACTTTTCGGACAAGGAACAGTGTTGCAGCAAATAAGTCAATTGCAGGATGTGCGGCAATTGATAGAGCGTTTGCCCATGCCAACTGCGGAGAGCAATGTCTATTTGCAAGGAGGGAAGGATGGGCTGGAATATCTGCAAGCAACGGATGTGATTGGTAGTTCTGGCGCAATGTGTGGTTTGTACGCGCTTGAGGATACGCCCGATGTGGCGATTGTGGCTATCCCTGACCTGATGGCGCAGATAGATGCCAGTGACAATGCAATGGTCGTGCAGGAACTCCGTCCACTTTTTTCGTTGGTGCAGATCGCGCAGATGCAGCAAGCGATGATTGATTTTTGTGAGGCGCAACAACGCTGCATTGCCTTGCTTGACCCACCGCTTCAGGGCGGAGGGCAGATACTCAGCGTGGGCGAGATACAGGAGTGGCGTCAACGATTTCAATCGGCGTATGCAGCACTCTATTATCCCTATGCAGTGGTGCAGGATGTGCTGCATTGGAATGGGCAGTTGGTGCGAGCTATTCCGCCATGCGGACATGTAGCGGGGATGTGTGCGCGCATAGATCACGAATTTGGAGCGTATCGCGCTCCGGCCAATGAAGCGTTGCGCGGGATACAGGATGTGAGCGTGCATGTAACCGTCGCAGAACATGGAGAACTGAATGAGCGCAATATCAACGTTTTGCGCGTTTTTGCCGGGCGGGGTATGCGTATTTATGGGGCACGTACACTCTCCAATGAACTGCAATGGCGCTATGTGAATGTGCAGCGACTCTTGCTGATGCTCAAACGTAGCATTGAAGCACGGTTGCAATGGGCGGTTTTTGAGCCAAACACCGATGAGTTACGGCGTACACTGGTGGCAAGCATCACGACAATGCTGGAGGGACTCTGGCAAGCGGGCGCGTTTGTCGGGGCCAGCGCAGCCGAGGCATTTTTTGTCAAATGTGACGCGCAGAACAATCCTTCCACACAGGTGAGCCAGGGCGAACTGCTGGTCGAGGTTGGTGTGGCTCCCAGCGTTCCCACAGAGTTTGTAATAGTGCGGATTCGGCGCACACTGGATACCAACGACATTGCGTAGAGGAGGGATAGCCTGTGCCAACAGGTAAGCGTAGCGACCCCTATGGGGCATACAATTTTCTGATTACGCTCACGAACAGTAGTGGTAGCACGAGTGGTCAAACGACCGTTGGCGGCTTTAGCGAGTGTAGCGGACTAGAGATGAGCCTGGAGACCGAGGATTATCAGGAGGGTGGCAATAACGGGACGGTTCTCAAATTTCCCAAGCATATCACCTATGCTTCCATTCGTCTCAAGCGTGGCGTGACCGATTCGGATGAACTCTATCGATGGTTTTACAGTTTTGTAGAGGGGCAAGGCAAGCGTAAGGACGGGAAAATTACCCTGCTAGATGAGCAACGCAACGCTGTCAAAGTGTGGAAGTTTGTGCGCGGCTTGCCCATCAAGTGGACCGGGCCGAGTTTGGATGCTACTCGTGGTCAGTTAGCTATTCAGGAATTAGAAATTGCGCACGAGGGGCTACAGATGATGCCGGTATAAGCTGCGAGAACAGGAGTTTGGGCCATGGATATGCATATTGAGGAAGTCAACAGCACCGTCCATACCACGGATGGACGGGAGCTGCTCAGTCCAGAGGTATTGCAGCAGATTGTGAAAGTGGTGTTGGAGCGGTTGCGCGCCGAGCAAGAGCATGAGCGGCGTGTGCAGCGTGAGCGCGACCTGCATACGGGAGCGTTGATACGCTATACGCAAGAGGAAAGATAGGATAAAAGCCGATGGGATTGCAGAAAGCGCAGATACGACGCCTGAATAACAAACTTGCGCCCACAGGGGCAGCGTTAGAGGTGCAGTTTAACCCGACGGAACTGACACTGAACAAGGGCGTGCAGATAGCCGAAGTGGCAATTCCGGGGCTAGACGCGCCGATTTTGCAGTTTGTGCGTGGACAATCGGAGACGCTCACACTTGATCTCTTTTTTGACACAACCGATGAAGGAACAGGCGAGAAGGCCACTCCTGTCACGACCCGTACCGATAAGTTTTATCAGCTGATCAAGATTGATGGAGATATTCACGCTCCGCCGATCTGTCGTTTCATCTGGGGCGATCATGAGTTTCCAGGCTCGCATTTCGACGCGAATTGGGCTTCGCAGCAGCGCGAAAATGGGTTTGATTGTCTGGTAGAAAGTGTGCGACAACGCTTCACCATGTTTAGTTCGCAAGGTGTACCGTTGCGGGCGACATTGAGCGTTTCGCTGCGCGAATACAAGACACTGAAAAAGCAGTTGCAGCAGTTGAACCTGATGTCGCCGGACCATACCCGTAGTCATGTTGTGCAGCGTGGCGAAACGCTCAACAAGATCGCCGATCAGTATTATGAAGACTCAACACAGTGGCGTGTGATTGCTGAGGCGAACAATATTCTCAATCCATTGAACATTGAGCCAGGGACGTTATTAGAGCTACCTCCCATAGAGTAACAGAGGAGACACGCGCAATGGCAGTACCGATCTACCAGCGGAGCGGCAGCACCGAGGGGGATGAGACCTTTTATGTTCCTGCTTTTGCTGTCAAAATGGCGGGCGGACATCTTGCTGGTCAGGTGATACATGATGTGATGCAGATCACCTACCAGGATAGTGTTGATAGTCTGGATTCGTTTGAATTGACGATCAATAACTGGGATGCAGGCACACGCCTATGCAAGTATATCGGCAAAGGTGCGCGCGATGCGGATGAGATGCTCTTTGCCCCAGGTCAGGAGTTGCAACTCTACATGGGCTATCAACAACCAGGGGCAGGTCGAAGCCTGAAACATCTCACTTATATGATGAAGGGCCAGATTACCACGATGGAGCCGGATTTCCCCAATAGCGGTGGCCCAACCTTGCGCGTGCGTGGCTTGAATATTCTGCATCGCTTTCAAAAAAAGCAATATACGTATATCTGGGAAAACAAGCATGATAGTGATATTGCCCGTGAGCTAGGCCAGCAAGCGGCTGGTGCGAAACCCGGATTGGGCATTGAGGTACGGGTCAACGAAAACGCGCTGAGTAAAGAGGCAATCGAGCCAGTTGTCTTTATGAACAATATGTATGAGATCCAGTTTCTACGCGAACGGGCCCAGCGACATGGCTATACACTCTATTTGAATGAAGAGAAGAATGGTGGGGAGATCAAGCCCTACCTCTACTTTGGGCCATCGAACCGCGATACGATCACTACTTACAAGCTGGAATGGGGAAAATCGTTGCTCGACTTTCACCCAACGCTCAATCTGGCAAAGCAGGTGTCGCAAGTAACTGTACGAGGGTGGCAACGGCAGACACAAGAAATTATCAAAGCGACAGTGACATGGGGCGATGAGGGAACAAGCATCAATCTAGACCTGAAGAAATTTTTCCCTGTGCAAGCGTTAGAGGGGAGGAGCGCGACTATCGAGCGACCACCGATTGATTCGCAAGCACAGGCGAACGCGCTAGCGCGTGATATGTTGCTGCGTCATTTGAAGGAGATGTTGACGGCGAGCGGTAGCACTGTTGGCTTGCCAGCGTTACGCGCCGGACGAACCATCGAAATTACGGGTTTGGGTAAACGCTTCAACGGGACGTATTTTGTCACCAGCACGACACATACAATTGGCGGCGATGGGTATCGCACTACATTTCAGGCGCGGCGTGAGCAGGAATAAAAGGGATTGGCAATGACAGAGATAGAAGGCGTCATTATTGGCAAAGTCAAAAGTATCAAAGATGAAGAAAGCGGTACTAAGATACATGTCGATCACCTGGGGCGTGTCTTCGTCGAATTTCCCTGGAAGGACAGCGTTCAGGGGTATTGGATACCAGTGGCAACGGCGATGGCTGGCAAAGAGCGTGGCACGTGGTTGATGCCTGAAGAGGATGATGAGGTATTGATTGCCTTCGATCATGGTGATGTGAACCATCCCTATATTATTGGCTTTCTCTGGAATGGTCAGGCTACACCGCCGGAGATTGACCCAAACAAACGCCTGATAAAGTCGAAGCAAGGCCATAGCCTGCTACTAGATGATACCGAGAAGCAGGAAAAGATCGTGCTGACGAGCAGTAAGGGCATGACCATCACGCTTGATGATACCGAAAATCAGGAGAAGATCGAGCTAAAGACCAGTAAAGGCATAGTGATTACGATGGATGATCCTGGCAAAGCCATTACAATCAAAGCGACTCAGGCGGTGACGATAGAGGGGCCAGAAAATGTCACGATTAAGGCGTCGCAGAACGTGACCGTGGACTCTGCTCAAACGGTGACGATCAAAGGTGGGCAATCGGTGAGTGTGGAGGGCAATGCTGAAGTCACGGTGAAAGCGGCGAAGGTCACAGTCAATGCCGAGAGTATTATGTTGGGTCAGGGAGCCAGCCAACCAGCGGTACTTGGTACAAATCTGGTTACATACCTGACGGAATTAGTCGCATTGGTGAAGAGTCATGTGCATCCTGGCATGGCTGGACCAGTTGCCGTTGTTACTTCGCCCAGTCCAGTGCTTATGCCAGTGATGCCACCACCACCGACGGTTTTATCGACACACATTCTGGAAGTGTGAGGAGCTAGCTATGGCAGGTACGAATCGCAAGTTTCTCGGTGTCGGTTGGACATTTCCCATCCGCGTCAATGCGCAGGGCCGCTTTGCGCTTTCAAGCTACGAAGAAGATGTGCAAGAGGCAATCTGGATTATTTTGAGTACCGCGAGAGGGGAGCGGCAGATGTTACCGGATTTTGGCTGTGGCATCCAGGATTATGTCTTCGCCCCCAACAACGCTACCACACGTGGGCAGATCGCTCACGAGGTGCGTACCGCGATTACCACATGGGAGCCGCGTGTTGACCTGCTTGATGTGTCTGTGGATAGCGCGAGCGAGACCAATATGCTGCTCATTCGTCTGGATTATCGCATACGTTCCAACAATGCACTGTTCAACCTGGTCTATCCATTCTTTCTGAAAGAGGGAGCGTAGCTATGCCTATACAGCCGCCAAACCTTGATGATCGCCGTGCTGCTGATCTGGTAGCTGAGGCCAGAATGTTGATACCCCGCTATACACCGGAGTGGACCGACTTCAACGAGAGCGATCCAGGAATGACGCTGCTCGAATTGTTTGGTTGGATGACAGATGTATTGCTCTATCGTCTGAATCTCGTGCCAGAACGCAATTATCTCAAATTTCTGCAATTGCTCGGTATAGAGCAAAATCCAGCACAGCCAGCGAGTGCGGACCTGACGTTTACGCTCTCTCCAGCGGTCGCGGATTATATCAGTATCAGCAAAGGCACGAAAGTAGCGGCGGCATCTGGTGGCGTGTTTGAAACGCAGGAGAACCTGATCGCTCTGGGAGCAGCATTGCGCGAGATACAGAGTTTCGATGGCCTGAGCTACAGTGTGCTGACGCAAAAAAACGCGCTGCCGGGACAAAGCTTTTTTCCTTTCGGTCCTATTCCACGCGCTGGAAACGCGCTACTGCTTGGCTTTGATGCCGTGAACGCTCTGACGGAACAGCAGATAGATTTGACGGTATATACGGCCAGCGCGAATCTCAAGACTGCTAGTCTGCATTGTAGTACGGGGGGCACATTAGACCCATTGCCAGCGAGTATCATTTGGGAATATTACAACGGGCAACAATGGCTATCTCTGCATCTCGACGCGGATGGAACGCAAGCACTGACGCAAGATGGGCATATCTCTATACAAGGGCCGGGGCGTAGATGTCAACGTGCCCTGTATGGGCAAGTAGCGCAGCCGCTCTACTGGTTACGAGCGCGCTTAGTGCAGAGTGGCTACCAGCTCGCGCCATGTTTGGAAGCGATAGTGACGAACACGGTACGGGCCATACAAGCCGTGACTGTGCGTGATGAGGCTTTGGGGAGCAGTAATGGGCTACCGGGGCAGCAATTTCAGCTAGCCAATACGCCGATTGTTGTGCGCTCAATACCGCGTCTTGTCGTCGAGCCGCGTGATGCAAGCCATACGCGGCTGCTCGTGAATACTGCGAGCTTGTCATCATATCAGATAGGCGAACAGCATGTTACAAATACAATAACGAGCGTGTGGTTGCAGATTGACGAGGGCGGTGGTCCGCAGACATGGCAAGAGGTGAGTGATTTTTATGCATCGAAGTCAGATGACAGGCATTTCACGCTGAACCGCACAACAGGCATGATTACTTTCGGCGATGGGATACGGGGAGCTATTCCACGGCCTACGCAACAGAGCAATAGTATCATAGCACGTGAGTACAGCTATGGTGGTGGCAAACAGGGCAATGTTACGGTGAACACAATTACTGCCTTGCAAGATGTTCTTCAGGGCGTTGAGAGCGTTACCAATCGTAAAGCGGCCTTTGGAGGGACTGACGAAGAGACGCTCGATGAAGCTAAGCAGCGTGTGCCACAGGTACTCAAAAACAAGGGACGCGCCGTGACCGTCGATGATTTTGAGTCTATCGCCATTGCAACGCCAGGGGCAGCGATCCGACGGGCGAAAGCTTTACCACTCACCCATCCCCAATTTCCCGGTCAAAAGTTGCCAGGGATGGTGACAGTGATTGTTGTGCCAGAGAGTGATCAATCACCTCCTATGCCACTGCCTGCGACGCTCTCGTTGGTGTGTGCGTACCTGGATAAGCACCGTTTGTTGACGGCGGAGGTGTATGTTGTGCCGCCAACATATCATATGGTTCGCATTGAGACGACGCTGGCGGTGAAACCTACCGCGAACTTTACGCGCGTGCAGCAGCAGGTCATTTCATCACTGCAAAACTATCTCGACCCGCTGAATGGCGGCGATGATGGGCAGGGCTGGCCCTTTGGCGGCACGATCTATTTCTCGAAGCTCTATCGTGTGGTCATGGAGGTTGACGGCGTCGATTACATTCAAGATAATCAGTTTACCGTCTATCTTGATGGACAGCCCTACTCTTATAAAGATATTGCTCTTGAGGCGGGTGCGTTGCCTTATCTTGCTGATTATGATATACGCTTTTTGGTGGGGGGTGCGCGATGACTGTCCTGACGAGCGAGACTGTGCCATTCCTCTTGTTAAACCAGCATACCGGCTGGCTGCCAGCGGCTTTAGACGGCGTGATGATTGATGCGGCGGGTTGTCTTTCTCTGCAACCGTTGTCGGGGATAGAGTGCCCGTTGACGGATGTATCGGGGACTTTTGGTGGGTTAGTCTTGCCTGTCTCGCTTGCTCAAGATACACAGGGATGCCTCTACATTCTGGACGCTCAGGTGTGCAGCATTAAACGTTTCGATGTTGCCCGTCAACGCTTTGCAACTTTAGCCAATATTGGCGGTATCGGCAGTAATCCGCGTCAGTTTAAGCAGCCTTATGCTCTTACTATCTCGGCGTATGACGATCTATACGTGGTGGATGCGGGCAATCGGCGCGTGCAGGTCTTCGCGCTCAAAGGTCTCGTGTTGCGCTATGTTTGGGGACCGTTGTGGGTGAGACGAGCCGAGAACGGGGCGATTGAGGTGCGCTCAGCTACAGCAAATGAGCAGCGCGACGAAGCACCGAGCGAAGACGATGCGACAGTAGCGCGAACCGCCATCTGGCAACCTCGCGGTATTGCGGTGGCTGCCAATCAGCGCGTCTATATCGCGGATTATGCTCATGGTCTCATTCATATCTTTGACCGCTGGGGTCAGTGGCAACGTGCCGTGACGGGGGCAACTGCAATAGAGCCAGCTCTGGAAAAACCAACTGCACTGGCACTCGACCAGCATGGTGCGCTGTATGTATTACAGGAAGGGAAAGCGTATGTAACTGTGCTGGACGCCGAGGGGAATTTTCAGCAACGCATAGTGCGCTCGCAAAGTGTGCAGGGACGTTTTTTGCCGCTGGCTGTCGCAGTGGACGCTGTAGGCAATATCTACCTTTGTGATGGGGTAGCGCGTAATCGCTCCTACTATTATCGTCTGGCTAATGGAAGCTATGCGCCACCAGCATTGTGCGGCAACTTCTACTGTGAAGGGAATGCACTGACTTTTGACAGGCATGGCACGCCGCTACTTACTGATACCCAAAAGCAAAATGTCTTGCAGTCGCATTCTTTTACGCTGTATCAAAGCGAGGGCACTTCTCTTTCTGGCCCTCTGGATAGTAATCGTTATCATTGTCAGTGGCATCGCGTGCGCCTGAATGCCACCGTGCCAGGTGGCACGAGTATCAGTGTCGCAACCTTCACCTCTGAAACGCAAAAGCCGCTAGAGGAGATACTGCGCTTGCCACAAGAGCAGTGGGTGACAGGGGCCGGGCAGACGCACAGCAGCGAGGGTGACGGGACGACGGATTGGGACTGTCTGGTGCGAAGTCAACCGGGACGCTATTTATGGTTGCGGTTCATTTTGCAGAGTGATGGCACGGCGACACCGACGATAGAGCAGGCGCGTGTCTATTTTCCACGTGTCTCATCGCTGCAATATCTTCCAGCAATGTATCAGGAAGATCCGGTGAGTGCCGATCTATTGGAGCGTTTTCTGTCGATTTTTGATACGTTGCGCGATAGTATCGGAGAGCGTATTGCCGACATTGCTAGCTATTTCGACCCAAGATCGACACCGGTTGATCTTACGGCGCAAAACGACTTTCTTTCTTGGCTGGCAAGCTGGCTTGGGCTGGTGCTTGACCGTCACTGGCCAGAAGCCAAACAGCGCGAACTTGTGCGGCAGGCTAGTCGGCTTTATGCATTGCGGGGAACAGCGCAAGGATTGCGTGAGCATCTTCGGCTCTACACGGGCACGCAGCCCTCTATTCTGGAACATTTTAAGCTGCGCTCGTGGCTGTTCCTGAATGATGCTCGCCTGGGTGAACGCAGCACGCTGTGGGGAAAAGAGGTGGTAAATCGGCTGCAATTGGGCGATAATTCACAGCTTGGCACATTCCAACTGGTCGATACAGGCGACCCGGTGCGCGACCCCTTTTATCAATATGCGAATCAGTTCACTGTTTTTGTGCCAACATACCGACAGATGGATGTACAGGAGCAACAAACATTACAGCGCATCATTGCTATGGCGCAACCAGCGCATACGCAGGGGCAGCTCCGTATGGTGCAACCACGTATGCGTGTGGGCGTGCAGTCGTTTCTGGGAGTGGACACCGTCATTGGACGCTATCCGATGCGGGCCGTTACCGGACAAAGTGTGCTAGGGCAGGGCAGTGTCCTGACGCCATCTGCACAAGATAGGCCACCTACCATACAGGTTGGTCAGCACAGCCGTATTGGCAGTAGTACGCATCTGGATTAGTGGGTGAAATGCACTTAACAGGAAAGGGTATGTTCATGGTGCAGAAAATAGATCCAACGCCACATCTGGCACGCAATCACTATTTTACGGGCAAACTGCTCGTCGAGCGGGATTTTACCGATGAGCAGAGCTATATGTTGGAGAAGCAGTTGCGTCATAATGCTGGGCTACATGGTGCTGGCTGTGTCTCCGGCTTGCGCGTAAAACAGCACCCGGAACCAGCGCGGCAGCGTAGTTTTGTTGTGATTGAACCGGGGATTGCACTTGATCGTCATGGTCATGAGATATGGGTCAGGCAGGAAGAGTTTTTCAATATACGACAGTACTTGAATGAGACGGTAGCGGCGGCGACACTGACGGATGCTAAAGAGCATACACTACAAATTCTTGCCCGCTATAAAGAATATTTTACGGAGCAGGTTCCCGCTTTTTTTGATGATTGTGGCGATGGCACAAGTTCGCAACCGAATCGCGTGATGGAAAGCTACGATTTCGCGGTTGCACTCGATCCACCAAGTAGGCAAAGATTGCTTGACACTGTGACGCTGACATGGCAGGAGACGCTGCATATCGGCCATATTAGTCGTGTGGCAATTGATGCGGCCAATCATCGCTATTATATACTGACGACGGTTGAGAACGCTTCAACACTGTACGCTTATCGAACCGATACGAAAACGCCGAGTTTGCTTGCCTCGCAAGCCTTGCAAGTAGAGGCAAGCGACTTGGCCTTATCACCGGATGGCACAAGGCTCTATGTAGCGGTGAGGCAACAGAAATCGGTGTTGGTGCTAGATACCGGAAGGCTTGGGAACACGCAATCGCTGATAAATGAATTACCTGCGGTGGGTGTTCCCTCGGCGGCGGTGCGTTTGGCGGTTTCGCCGCGTGATGGCTATCTGTATGTGCTGGATGTTGGGCGTAGAAGTGTCACGCCGTGGCGGACAGGCATTAATCAGCGCAGTGATGATGTCGATGATTATCAGCATCGTCCCATTCGGGTTGGGAATGATGCTCATTGTATTGTGGCTTCGCCGGATGGGAAATGGTTGTTCGTTGCGAATGGTGGCGATAGAACGATCAGTGTGATTGATGCGACCAGGCATGAACAAGCTCCTATTCTCTTGCGCGTGGCTCCCATCGTTCCCTACGCGCTTGCGGTTGCCGACACACCCGACGGCTTGAAATTGTATATCGCCGATCATGCGAATAAAACTATCACCATCCTGGCCCTCGAACTGCGCTCAAACCCGCCTTTTACACAGCTTGGGAAAGCCCATGTAACGGGTTCTGAGCAACCGATAGATATAGCTGTTTCGCCGAATGGTCGCTGGCTGTATGTGTTGCTGATGGGTAAAGACGGCAATGGGAGCATTCAGAGTATTGATGCATACCGCCTGGAGCAGGGACAGGCAGGTGTGACGGGCGAGAGCTTGCTGGTTGGCAGTTCTCCACATGCACTGGTTTTGATTCACAGCCAGCACCATCTGTATGTCGTCAATCACGGCAATGTAGAGGCGCAGGATATCGGGGGTATCAGTACCATTGAGGTGTATGAAGAGAGCTGTGAAGACCTTTTTATGCATACATTGGATGGTGAGGTGGGTAGTGTAGAGGATGAAGAGGGGATTGTGCTGGCGACCATCACAGGGTACAAATTTGGCAGCAATGTGCTGGATACGCAGATTGATAATCTGTCAGATCGTCATATCTTGCCAGGGACTGATTTGATGACCGATATGTTGCGCTGCATTCTAGCAAATGGTGGTGGCAAGGGCAGGCGGGGCGAAGAAGGACCGCCGGGCCGGGATGGTGCTGGTATTGAGACGGTGCTAGCAACGATTGTCGATTGCGATAACCCTGGAAGTGCGGCTATCCGTGAAATTGACGAGAAGCGCACGTTGGTTTTGGAAATTCCACGCGGTTGTGACGCGCCCGAACCAGTGGTAATCGTCTATACGAGTATCTGTGGCATAAACTGGCCTCACAAAGGCAAGGTAAAGCGTGAAGAATTTGAAGAAAATGGCTTGTTGATAGCGTTCAGCCGCAAGATACGTGCGGGTGACGTCAACAGACATACATTCCAGCTTTTAGTGAGTATTGAAGAGGATGGACTGATTGCTTGGCGCGAGGTGACGACACGGCAGGGGCGTGGGGCCGAGCAGGTGAGAGGCGTGGAGTTGCTGGTAGAGGAGGGAGCAAACGGTACGTGTACCATCGTAGCCGTAGAAAACTTCCATCCCAACGCCAACAAGTTGGTGAACGGCGCATGGCTCAAGCCGACGAGTTTGCCTGCTGGCACACTAACATTACGTGTGGTGTTGAAAGGCGATCTCATTCAAGATGAGCATCATCTGGGTATTGATGCCAATCATTTACCGCCGTGGCTTCCTCAGCGTCCCACGGGCAATGGTGTCGAAGGTGGCACATTTGAGAGTTGGTTTACTCTAGAGTAGGTGAACAGCTATGACACAAGTATCAGAACAAGCACCATCGGCAGCATCCGGTTTCCTTCATTGTACCGAGTTGGAAGCGTTGGTGCGTCCCCGCTACTTCACGGGACAACTCTTGACGGCGGATGAGTTGAATTGTGAGCAAGCCTATATTGCAGCTAAACAACGCCTGCATAACCGCTTTTTACATGGGACGAGAGGGCGTATTGTCACGGGCTTGCAGATTGTGCTGCGCGAAAATGGGCAGAGTGTGACTGTTGCTGCTGGCTATGCCATTGATTATTGTGGCAACGATATTGTGGTTCCCGAGGCGGTAACGTTCGATGTTTCAGCGCGTATACGCGCTCAAGCGAATGTTCTGCCTTATCAGCGTGCTATCGGCACGGCCAGGAATCCGGCGAAGATCACGCGTGAGATGGTAGTGCAAGCGGATAACCAACGCCAATACTGGCTCACATTGGCCTATGATGAGCAGGAGACACGACCGACCAATGCACTCAGACAACAGGTGATGGTAGCCGTTGAGGTGACAAAGGATTGCGGATGCGGTAAAAGTGGTAGCCGCGTGTCAACGGCAAGGCCGCGTGTACCTTCTGTATCTTCGACGATGGGAGCAGGTAGTCAGAATAGTTCCCCGCTTGTCTGTGAGATGACCCGTATTAGTGAAGGCTATGCCATTGATATTGTTGCTGCTAGCGGCGAAATAATTGATCTGAGTGATGCACGTTTAACGGGCGATAACCGCTTGATTTTGGCACGCATCACAGTAAAAAATGGCAATATTGTCCAGGTAGAAGATGCCGTGGCGGCACGTCAAGCAGATACAAGTACTCTTGCTGCATCGTCTGCAAGCGCAGTAAGCGAGCTGCAAAATGCTGTAGTTGCGCTGCAAGATGCGTTAAATGCTTTGCAGGCGAAAATTACACAATTAGAGGCAAGTGCGACTCCCTCGGCAACACCAGGGGAAGCCCAGTCATCTCCTGCAACATCAGAGGAAATACAACCGTCGCCGCTAGTGGCGGAGATGAGCGGCCCCGCCACAGCGGAGGCCAAGCCGCCAGCTGATGAAAAGGCATAGCTTGAAGAGCAGGACGTATGACAGATATACAGCAGAGACGGAGCGAGCTATGGCACAAGAGAGCATAGAGCGACCTTATTACTATCAACGACAATATCTTGGGGCGCAAGACTTTCAGGATGAGCAGGCGTATCAGCGCGATATGCGGCGACGGCATAATCTGGCACAGCATCAATGGGGTATCGTGATCGGCCTGGAATTGGTTGGGGATACGACAGGCGTGAGTGTGCAGCCAGGGATGGCGATTGATGGCTTTGGGCGTGAGATCGTCGTCTTTTCGCCTTACACACTTGCCACTGAAGCGTACCGCGATGGTCAATATCATGCCGTCTGGCTGCAATATTACGAATTACAGGTTACTACTGTACAACCTGGTTATGCTGCGTGTGATGCAGGCAATCAGTACAATCGCGTGGCTGAAACCTATCAGGTTGTGGTTGATCCGCGTAACACCTATGACGCTATTACAGTGAATAATAGCAAACAAGCTCTTGATCCAGCCCTGTCGATACCCTATCAAGAACTACCCGCTGTCGATGAGCAGGTACGTTGGCTTGTGCCATTAGGGCAATTTTTGTGGCAAGAGAAGCAGTTTATTGTAAAAACGGATAGCCGTCACTATAGCGGAAGTCTAGCGGCAACAATTGCCACACCATCAACACAACTCGTGATTCAAGCTGCTACGTCTCTGTCAACAGCACAACTTCCTGCATCATCCGCTGCAACGGGGTTAACGATGATCGTGGAGGGCGAACTGCATGTCAAGCAACAGTTGAGTGTTGAACACGATATTCAACTGCAAGGTAGCAAGTTGGACTTTAGTGATGTGGCAGCGAGCAGTATAGGCAGTCAAGTAGCTGCTCCGCCAGACTTTAACATTGGGCGTGTGCAGCAAAGCAAAGGCAAAGATGTACGGGTGCAGATTGGGACTGATAACAAGGGCAATAATCGCTTTGTCGTGGGAGCGGCCCAAACCGATCTGCTCACGCTGGCGGACAGTGGAGATGCGCAACTGCTTGGCTCGCTGACGGTGCGACAGGATTTGATAGTGGGAGGTAATCTGTCGCTGGGCAACCAAAGCCTGTTTGCACTTCAAAAAAATCAGGCAGGAGGAACGAATATACAGTTTCGGCTTGGAACAGGGAGCCAGGGCAACAATTTTATCGTTGGGACGAGCAGTACTGACCTGCTGACGATTACCGATACTGGAGAGGTTACCATTGGTGGAACGCTCAAACTGCTCTATGATTTGAGTGTGCCTGGGTCGTTAGTCTTCGATAAAGAGCAACAACTTAGTATTACTACGATGCCAACTGCTGCTGGAGTACAAGGTCAGCCATCTGCTGGTGGGAAAGATGTATGCGTTCTGATTGGAGCGGGCAAGAGAAGCAACAATCGCTTCGTAGTTGGAACGTATCAAGATCAGCTCTTGACTATTACAGACGATGGGCAGACACGGGTGACAGGCACGCTTGTGGTTGGGGGGGATACCACGATTGAAGGGGAATTGACCGTCCAAAAGCTCAATCTTGGTTCTTTTGACATTCAGCGCGACCTGAGCATCGGGGGCACATTGACGACCAATGGCTTGCATATCTCTGGTTCCGCAGACATACAACGAGATTTAGTAGTGATAGGCTCGCTCCATGCTCAGGATGGTTTGATGGTCGACGGTCCGCTGGAGGTACACAACGGCATAACCGTCGGGGGATTACTCACGGTGCAGCAAGATTTGAGTGTAAATGGACAGATGAGCAGCAAGGGTGGGGCTAACATTGGCGGCCCACTCGCAGTGCAAGGGGCAGTCACAACGGCGGGTTCGCTGGCAGTGTCGAGCCGCGAGAGGACGGGACATATCTCTTACACGTATACAGCACCTGACCAGCAACGCTTTTTGGTGCAGATTGGGCGTGCGAAAGACCGTGGCCCTTATGTTGCAGACAACATTTATGGTGCGCCGAACTTGTGGTTAGATGCTGAGGGGGCTGTGTATCTCAAAAAGGGGTATCAGACAAGCGCGATGGATGGGGCCGAGTATTTCGCATTTGATGAGCCAGTAACTCCTGGTGATGTCGTGGCACTGTCGCGCAATGGCGAGCGGAATATACAACTGGCCCGCCGCGCTCATGATGCAGCCGTCGTTGGCGTTATCTCAACTGACCCTGGCTTTATCTTGGGTGGAGCTGCACAGGCAGACGAAATCGATACTATCAGGCAACAGCGTGTTCCCGTAGCCCTCATCGGAACTGTTCCCTGCAAAGTTGATGCCGATATCGCACCAATTCGCATCGGCGATCTGCTGACCACCAGTACGACAGCGGGCCATGCGCAAAAAGTACTCGATATTACGCAGGCGGCGGGTGCGATTTTGGGGAAGGCAATGGATAATCTGGAATATGGTCGGGGCATGATACCGATTGTTGTGATGTTGAGCTAGGTGAAGCTAAAGAGGAGTAGAGCAGTGAAAGAGCGACTGGCAGAACTAAAAGCGGAATTTGAGCGAGGCCAACAGCACTTACAAGCACTTGACGAGCAACGTGTTCGCTTGCGTGATACCTTGCTACGCATTAGTGGTGCGATTCAGGTATTGGAAGAGTTATTGGCAGGTGAGGAACAGCGTACACAAAGAAAGCTTACACATGAGAGCGAACATGCGACTGTTGTCACGGTGAGCTGACAGTGATGAATAGCACGACGATAGCCCATCTGCGCTGTCAGTATCTCATTGCGCAAGAGCATCCAGCACCAGACGATATACGCTCGTGCCTGGATCGTGTCGCGCGTGATTATTTGCCGGTGGTATGTAGCGCGCTGCTGACAAGGTTGCTTGACCCAGAGGATAGCTCGCTCTGGTTCATTCGCCGCCTGGATGTGGCGGTGAATCTGCACGTGGGTAGCCTGGATATGCTGTCGCTGGCCGAGCAATGGGGGCGTCAGATTGTGAAGAGCATTATACGTGCATTGACGTTACCGGATGAAGAGCCTGGCGGTCATGATGAATTAGTCAAGCATTTCCCTCATCAGAATGCCTATGTCGCGCAATTTATCTGCGACCTTGTCGCCGGATGCGCCTGGGAACAGTGGTATTATCATGCCTTCGATGGCCTGCGTAGCCTTTCTCCAAGTGCAGCTATTCGCACTGTGCTAGCCAGAGAAGCAGAGCAAGCTGCGGAGATTCTTGCTCTGCTTGTGACATATAACCGTTTGGAAGTAGTCATGCAATGCCTCAGCGAGAGCGATGCACGCACGATCTCTGATCTCTGTTTTCCCACACCATACGCCATGAACATTGATGGTGAGCCAGCGCAACTGCTGCATGCCGAAAAATCACGTTTACGTGCGGACCTGTCTTCAATAGATATAGAGGAAGGGATGCCAAATGCCCAGAAAGCTCCCTTGAGCAAGCAAGAGGCTGATGAACATGTGGAAAGGTCGCCTTTGTATGCCAATATGCCACTAACTGCTGAGGAAGAAGGGCTAATAAGGGATGATGTCTCCCTTTTGAGGTATGCCAATATGCCACTAACTGCTGAGGAAGAAGAGCTAATAAGGGATGATGTCTCCCTTTTGAGGAAGGATAAAGCTCGTGAGCATGCAGAAATGTCATCTAGCGGTGTGGAAGAAGCAGCTTTTCTCTCGCCGCAGTCGGTCCAGAATGTGTCTGAGAAGCCGCTCAGTGTGAGTGAAGTGCCCATAGAGAACGGCGAAGATGGAGATGGAAGATATCACGTAGTAGCAAACGAGCAACGTCAAATTGTGGAGTTGCTCTTAACTGCGTGGAGCAAGGCGGGATTGCAGCTTCCTGGGGTGACGGTTGCGACACCGCAGAATGCTTTGCGCTTGTATACGACGCTTTGGCGGCAGGTGGCGGGCTATGGTACGAGTAGCATACGCGAGGCTATCGAACATCTGTTGCGTTTTGCCGAGGTGATGCGTTCTATTGCTCAACCGGGACTGCTTGTATCCGCTCTGCTACATGATGATCTGACCGCTGTTGTAGAGTTATTGCAAGCAGCTCGTTTGTTCACCTATCTGGAAAATCTCTCTTATCTACAACAGGTGGCTGCTGGTGATACGGCTTTTGTGCGTCATGTTGTCTCTACCGTGGCAACGTCAATGCCGCTTACTCATCAACGAGCCATGGAGACTGACAGGACAGAACAGCGGATGACGACTTTGCTTGGCGGCCTTTTCCTATTATTGCCGTCGTTTATTGATCTGAAATTGCACACGCTATTCAAGGAAGTATCTACGATCAATCTGCTTGAAGAACAGAGGATGGCATGGATTCGGTATCTGATCTTCCTCAAGTGCTTTGGCCTGTTCTATCAGCAATGGCCCGAAATTGCACGTGATCCTATATTGGCATTGGTGGCGGACTGTGATGAGACACCTTTGCACGAGATGCTGCACCAGCTTAACGCGTTGATAACGCCGCAAATGCTATGGGGATGGCAGCGATTGCTGATGGGGCAGTTAGCGCGCAACCGCTCTGTTGAAGGGCGTTATCTCTATGCGGAACTGCTAGAGATGGAAGATAGGCGTATAGTGCTGATTAGGGATATGCGTTATGACACCTGGCTCTTTATCACCTCGGTCTCTCATGCGGTTGATGTGTTGCAAGCAGTACTCGTACATGGGCTGCGTATCGTGCAGGATGCGACAGGTTTGCAGGCGGAGTATCTGGTACTGGGAACGGGACTCGGACAGTTGCCACCAATGGAAGCGTTAGATAAACAGGTGCATTGTCTGTGGACAGCACAAGGTGTGTTGGCGGAACGCACGCGGGTACAAGCCAACAGTGAAGGAGAAGAGAGTCTGGAACTATGGGATGGTAACGCGGATAGTATAGCGCGTGATGTGCAAATAGAACTGTTATATGCATTGCGACGGCTTAAAAATGCAGAGAAAGACCTGCGCTACCTGCAATTGTATAAGCACAACCAACCTATGTTTGAGCAGTTTGATTTTGAGCTAACACTATCGTTGATTGCACGCACGGTGATACGGTCTTTCGCGCGAAGATTGCCAGGCTTTGACCAGAGCAGTCCCGAGTACCTGTATCAAAACTTTCTAACTGGCACGAGTACGGTAGTGGCGCAAGTGGGCCTATTGGAGGTGCAACTGGCCCGTTGCCCATTGCATCTTGTTCTACGCATAGCGGGTATGCATGCACAGCACTATACTTTACCCTGGCGTGACGATATGCAGGTCATTGTCACATTGGCGAAGGCATGAAAGCGGGTGCGATGTGAATGGATTTGTCACAGGGATCGAGCATCTTATCGCTGAAATGCGGCTACTTGACCTGTATCTACAGCGTCAGGTAGCGCGTTTGCGTGCCTCTCACCTCTTTCACGAGGACGATATGCGTGGCCTGTATATCACTGATGAGCAGGTGAATGTGTTGCTTGCGTCACAGGCTGAAGGTGGAATACTATCGGCAGAGCAAGAACCCGATGAGGTAGAGACGCTCACAGCGGCTATTGTGCATGCGCGCCAGGAGATTGATGCACGTCTACAGGTCAGCCAACACGTGCCACTGATGCGTCTGGCACAGCTTTTCGCGCTCACACCTTTTGAATGCCAGGTGCTGGTGCTGAGCGTTGCTGTTGAGCTTGATTTGCGCTATGAAACGCTCTATGCCTATGCTCAGAACGATGTGACCAAAAAGCAACCCAGTATTGATCTGGCTCTCAAGTTGCTCTGTGCTAATTTTGCTGACTATGTGACGCATCTTGAGAGCTTCGCGCCAGATGCGCCGTTAGTGCGTCACCAGCTTGTACAGTTGTTTGTGTATGCTACCTCGCACGAAACCACTTTCCCTGCGCATTTTTTAAAGGCGGACCAGCGTATCGTAGATTTTCTGTTGGAGCGCGGCGGGATTGACCAACGTCTCACGGCATTCGCACACGTGCTGATGTCCGCTCTACAGTGGAGCGATCTTATTGTCTCGGAGGGGCTACATGCTGTATTACCACAGGTAGCACAGCTAAGTGAGACAGATGGCACCGTGATTGTATTGCATGGACCAATGGGAGCGGGCAAACAGAGCATCGCCGAAGCTGTGTGTACTGCCCTCAAGCGTCCTTTGCTGATTGCGGATGTCCGCCAGATGCCACAAAATGAGAAGGAGCAGCGAACGCTCTTTATGCTTTTGCGGCGTGAAGCATTGCTACAACAGGCGGGTCTCTATCTTGCTCATTGCGAAGTGGTGTTAGCTGATGAGCAAACAAAAAGGATAGTGGAACCTGTGATTGACACAACAGATGGCAATTATCTTCCGCTTTTGCTCGGCAGTGAAGTACCATGCCACCTGGCTGATATTTGGCCTGATCGACAGTTTATCACGCTCGATGTTGCTTTGCCGGACTTTCCTCAACGTCTGCACTATTGGCAAGAGGCATTGCGAGCGTGTGGATCGTGTCTGTTAACAGACAAAGATACGGCTATGCTAGCGAGCCAATTTCTCTTGAGTGGTCGCCAAATTCACGCCGCTGTCCGCGGAGCGATCTTGCTAAAGAACCTGCAAGAGGGCAAACAAGATGCTTTGACCAACGATGATCTTGCTCTGGCTGCACGTCAGCAGGCCCATCATCATTTGAGCCTATTTGCTCAGAAGGTTGAACTACTCTACACATGGGATGATCTTGTGTTGCCATCACGCGCTCTGCAACAGTTGCATGATATATGTATCGCGGTTGCCTATCACCATGTCGTTTTTACGCAGTGGGGTTTTGGGCGAAAATTCGCAGGAGGCAAGGGCGTAACTGCACTTTTTGGGGGAACGAGTGGCACCGGGAAGACGATGGCGGCGAGCATCATCGCGCAGGAACTCAAGCGTGATCTCTATACAATTGATCTCTCCAATGTGGTGAGTAAATACATTGGTGAGACGGAAAAGAATTTAGGGCGTATCTTTCAGGAGGCACAGGCAAGTAATGTGATACTGTTCTTTGATGAGGCAGATGCGCTTTTTGGCAAGCGCTCTGAGGTGAAGGATGCCCATGATCGCTACGCGAATATTGAAGTGGCCTATCTGTTACAGAGAATCGAAGCATATACAGGGATGGTCATTCTCGCAACGAATCTGAGCAAGAATCTGGATGATGCTTTTGCGCGTCGTATGCAGCATGTGATCGAGTTCCCCTTTCCAGATGCAGCTTTGCGAGAGCGCATCTGGCGCACGATGTTCCCTGCTGCAACGCCATTAGCCCACACCATTGATTTCGGCTTTCTGGGGCGTCAATTCGAGCTAGCGGGCGGGAATATTCGCAATAGCGTGCTGGCTGCCGCATTTTTGGCAGCAGCAGAGGGTGGGAGTATCAGTATGGAACACCTTGTCATTGCGGTAGCCCGAGAGCTGCGGAAGATGGGTAAAATGCCTCTACAGAGTAACTTTCAGGCATATTATGAACTGGTTCGGCAGAAAAGCTGATTCTGCTTACGCATTGTCTCGCGAAAATTCGCCTTGTCCATATCAACTCATCTTTGTATACCACTTCTGTTCCCCAACTTATCGAGATCATACTTTCTCCATCTTATATCCTGTATTTATACCATGTTTTCCATGTTCTGCGCTTTTTCGTATGCTAGTTTAAG